>ENA-UOOI01000064-UOOI01000064.1-fermentation-metagenome-genome-assembly--contig:-NODE-64-length-128677-cov-7.634961_pt1 | contig 128677 bp, 119 predicted proteins | sample MGYA00245779_ERZ724027 | MGnify/ENA primary metagenome ERZ724027 (study PRJEB28704, sample SAMN03018318) | fermentation metagenome | biome: anthropogenic terrestrial biome; feature: soil...
TAGAACAAAAATGTGTAGTACAATAACGATAATAATCCTAAGGAGAAAAAAGATGGCTAAGAATAAGAAGTATTCCAGAGAGTTTAAGGAGTCAGTACTTAGAAGGTTAGAAGAACCAACTAATGAATCTATAGCATCTATATGTGAAGAACACGGAATATCAAGAAGCACTATTTATAAATGGATAAACGAAAAGAACGACGATAAGCAGCCTAATTTAGAGAAAAACAAAAGTAAGTGGTCTTCAGAAGATAAGTTCCAGATAGTACTTGAAACCGCAACACTTACTGAATTAGAACTAGGAGAATACTGCAGAAGGAAAGGCATTTATGTCAGCGATGTAAAAGCCTGGAGAGATCAATGCGCTAAGGCCAATTCTGCAATTTCAGAAGATCCTAAGAAATTAAAAAACCAGCTAAAAGAAGAGATAGAGAAATCTAAAAGTCTAGAAAAAGAATTAAAACGTAAGGAAAAAGCTCTAGCTGAAGCAGCGGCCTTATTGGTGTTAAGAAAAAAAGCCCAAGCGATCTGGGGGGATCCCGAGGAAGATTGATTAGCGCTCCAGATCGCGCTAAAGCTGTAGAGCTAATCGACGAAGCAAGAACTGCAGGAGCAAGATTAAAACCAGCATGCGATGAGTTAAATATCAGTATAAGAACTTATCAAAGATGGACTAAGGAAGGAGCTATCAAAGAGGATCAAAGACCACTAATTAGAAGAACACCACAAAATAAGTTTACCGACGAGGAACGCAGGAAAGTAGTTGAAGTTATTAACAGCCGAGAGTATGCCGATTTACCTCCCTGCAAGATTGTACCAGCACTTGCAGACCAAGGTGAGTATATTGGCTCCGAATCGACAATATATAGAATAAAAAAAGAAGAAAAAATGGACGCTCATCGTGGTAGAAGTAACGAACCTATTAAAAGAGAAGCACCAACACATATAGCAACAGCACCAAACCAAGTATGGACGTGGGATATCACTTGGCTTAATAGTTATATCAAAGGAAGTTTTTTCAAACTTTACTTGATATTAGACATGTTCAGCAGGTTCATCGTCGGTTATGAAGTTTGGGAAACAGAAAAAGCAGAATACGCAGACCAACTTATCAGGAAAGCAGTTTTATCTCAAGGCATAGCCGGAACTCCACTGGTATTACACTCTGATAATGGTAGCCCGATGAAAGCAGCAAGCTTCCAAGCAACCCTTGAAAAGCTTGGGATTATTAGTTCTTATAGTAGACCCAGAGTAAGCAATGATAACCCTTATTCTGAAGCACTTTTCAAAACATTAAAATACATGCCCAGATTCCCTCAAAATGGCTTTTCAAGCATTGAAGAAGCTAGAGAATGGGTTAGAAAATTTGTACATTGGTATAACTATATCCATCTACACAGTGGGCTTAAATTTATTACTCCCTACCAAAGACACTCTGGTTTAGATGAGCAAATAATGAATAAACGCTTTGAAACTTATGAGAAAGCTAGATCTTTGCACCCAGAGAGATGGTCTAAAAATATTAGAGATTGGAAATTACCAAGTTATGTATCACTAACCCCCATTAAAGAAGATGAATATAATAAGTTAACTCAGCTTGGAGTATTAAAAAGTTCGTACATTTAAAAGATGACACGACAACTTACTTGACAAATACCGACGAAGTCCAAATAACTACACAGACATACCAATGTAGATGATGTAAGATGCACCACCCTGTGAATCAAATCCGAGAGTGCATTGTCTCAGCCTCGAAATATCAAGTGATATACACTGTTTTACAGCACCCATACTTTTGTGCCCGAGTACCTACGAAACCGTTGTTACGGGTATTCCTGCCGCTATCATTTCCGTGCTCATCCGCCGCATTCCATACATTGTCTTCCCATTGCCCGCTTCGTGGATAATGCCACTGGATTTTAGATGCTTTTTGAAAATGCATGCAATAGATACCCCGTCATGTAACCCATTATATGGTGTACAGCTTCGTAGGAACTCTTTTATTATATCGATATATATATAGATAAACTCTTTGTTTCCTTTGGTCTGAGAGAAAAGTCGGGATAAGTGGTGCGGGAAGTCGGCTACTCAAATATTGGGTAGCTTCCTACCCGATAACCACATAGAGATTTATCCAGGAAGTAACTAAGTTCTCGTAATTAAAAATGCAGTGCATTGCATTAATGTTACGCTTATCCCATGGTGATGGTAGTAATGGTAAGTTTAAACGTAAGTCGCCTACAATTTCTATTGTTATAATTGGAAAATTCCTTTTTAAAATGTCGGTCCGATATAGAGAAGAGTATATCACCAAGCAGCATTCATTAATTATAGTTTTGAGTTGTTTAATTAAAAGGAATCTGTTTGTTTTAGAACTTCTTCTGAGGTTAGAACACTAATGTATTTATCCTCTTGTAAAGCAAGAGTTTCACTATTAAGCAATTTCTATCTAAAAAAGTGGTACTGTTTGCTTTGAAATAGAACTTTAGCTTTTGGTTAATAAGGTTTCGAAAGTTTTTCTCTATTGTCTAAGACGATTTCAAGTTTAGCGTAATAAACTAGTTACTTTATTTTACAAAAACAATAAATAGCAGCTGATTGTTTATATTGGTAAAAAGGTTATACATAAAATTAATATGCCAGAAGGAAAAAAATTAAACATATGTAACATATAGATCAAAAGAAAAGAAAGTAGGATAAAAGATGGGGCATGAAAAAATAAACATTATTTTAGATTGGAGTAATATAATTTGTAGGGTATTAATAATTTTAATATTATCTTTCTTGCTATGTTTTGGTGTAAAAGCTGATATGAGTTACCCAGTTAGTTGTAATTATGACTCTCAAGATATTCGTTTTGTGTTGAAAGATTTAGCTGGACAAGCAAATGTAAATATAGTTGTAGATGATAATCTTCAAAGAAGAGTGTCCCTTAAACTCGAAAATGTTCCCTTTGAAACTGTTTTACTAATGTTTGGACAAGCATTTGGGATAAAGGTCGAGATAAACGATAACATCATAATAGCTACTCAGAAAGACCAATATAATTATAGTTCGCAGACAAATGTTGAAGGAATATCTTCGGAAATAATTCAAATAGGTTCATTTATTACAGACGATGTTGTCGATATTTTGCAAGCTTTAAGTAGTGACTTAATAATAAAAGCATTTGAAAAGCAAGGTATTATTACTTTAATGCACGTTACTATGATCCAACCCTTGGACGCTTTATCTCAGTAGATCCTGTAAAGCAAGGGTTAAACTGGTATGTGTATTGTAGCAATAATCCCTTGATGTTTGTGGATCCAGATGGAAGAAGAGTGGATTGGGGTATCACAGAGCCTGAAGATAAAATGACAGTTAAAAGTCAAAAATACACTGACGGGGATTGGGGAATCACTTATGAGAAAGTAGAGCTCTATTCAAAAAGAGTGATAGTAGATAGAGATCAAATGTATGAGTTACAAAAAAGCTTAGAATATAAGTCTTCTTTGAGTAATATAATCGGATGTACGTTAATCGGAGGTGGGCTAGGGTTTGTAGTAGGAGGAACGAGTCTGGCAACAGTAGGTAGTGTGGCAATCGATGGGACAGTTGGTGTATTGGGGCTGATGGATACTTCAATGTCAGCCACGGTGTTAGAGAAAGCACAATATACAGGAGATTGGGAAATAGATACCTTAGTTGTTGGGGAGACTTGGAGACAAGTAAACCAAGAAACTAATAAAAATGTTATATATTCACAGTTTGCAGATTTTGGTATTAAACGTCCAGGCGACAAAAACTATATACATGTGTCCGAAGAGACGTGGTACAAGATCCAATTAATGTCAAGACTGAGGTGATTGTCAGTGAGTTCAAGTAAGATGGCGAGATTCTTGTTAATATTCTCATGTGCGTTATCTTTATCGTCTTTTTTGTTATCAGCCCAGTCTTGGACTTGGGTTGTACTTGTGTTTGAAAGTTCAGTCTATCTGCTTTTAGTAATGAAAAAATTAAAGACTTTCTTGCAATGGATTGCTTTCATTAATGGTATAATTGGTTTTCTTTGGGTATTCCTATTTCAAGCGTTGACTGAAATAAGCATCTGGTGGGTGAATCTAGGTTGTTTTTTGATATTGTTCATATTTGAGATATTGGTACCAACGGTTTTATTTATAATGGAAAAAGCAATTATCGATGAAACAAAGATAAACAATGATCTAAATGGTTGAGTATACTGTCAAAAAACCATGGACATTGACCATTAAACTACGAAGACAGAGTCACTAGAATAAAGGAAAATTAATAGGGTAAACTTTCCTGTTTTCTATTAAATGCCTTTAAAGGGAGAAGCGATCGAAGGTACGTTCAAATATATGGTTCAGGGGGCTTTGAGTTCGGATATGGATTAATCGATAGGCCACTGGATATACCCCCTTATAAACTTAGAGAACGAAGATCCCTGACGCAAGAAATTGGCCAGATGCTAGGAATCTAGTTAGAAATATACCAAACTTAATTGGAACAGCTCAAACTGATGGTTTTATCTACAATGGAAATAGTTTATCTACAGAGATTCGCTATAGCAATGGATTAATCGGGTAGGAGGCTACCCATTATTTGAGTAGCTGACCTCCCACACCACCATGCGTACTGTTCGGTACATGGCGGTTCCCTTATTTACGTTATAACATGCCGCTAATAATCTAAAAAGTATATAAAACCTAATTTCCGTTAACGTCGTTGGTTAAGGTTTTCTTTAGAGCAGGGCTATTGGAGATTCTCCAGGAGCTCTTTCTTTTATTCGCATTGTTTGTGTTCCTTGGGTCAGGGCTTTGCCCATGCAAACAATGTTTGCACGCTTCCCTTCGTAAGCGTCAAATAGCCCCCACCTAGATATAAGTGGAGGCTATGGTATCATTGCTTTTGGGGACATTTGCATTCATTTGGTAGACTTGTTGACCAAGGAAGCAGAGCATCAAGTTGTTCAATATTATTGGTATCAATATTCGGTAATCTTTCGAAGAGAAATGTTAAATAGTAAAAAGGATTAAGAGAGTTGGCCTTGGCGGTTTCTATAATGCTATAAGCAATTGCACTTGCAGTTGCACCTTTAGCTGTATTCGAAAAGAGCCAATTTTTGCGACCTAAAACGAAAGGCTTGATTAAACTGCATTAGGAAGTAATTTTATAATGGAACATGCTCATTCCCAAACTCCTCTGGTTCCAAGTTTGTAATCAAGGTTTGATAGTTGTTTTCAGCTATTTTTACGCGAACAACACGAAAAGACAAAGAATAGTAAGTTTGACCCACAGACTCTAAGTAATCAAAAGTAGAGTTGTTGGGCATGAATTTGTAAATATCCGGTCTGGATTTAATCACGCTTGTTTGTTTGCGTGTTAATATACGGGTTAATTGGCAGTCAAATTCGCCTGTTTTTGGTAGGTCTAAACTAGAGACGATACCTTTGCTTTTAGCATCTTTTACTCGATATGTGCAAAAACGTTATAACTTTCATAGCCTCGATCAACAATTACATTTTTATCCTTGAGGTACGAACTTTTTAATACTCCAAGCTGAGTTAACTTATTATATTCATCTTCTTTAATGGGGGTTAGTGATACATAACTTGGTAATTTCCAATCTCTAATATTTTTAGACCATCTCTCTGGGTGCAAAGATCTAGCTTTCTCATAAGTTTCAAAGCGTTTATTCATTATTTGCTCATCTAAACCAGAGTGTCTTTGGTAGGGAGTAATAAATTTAAGCCCACTGTGTAGATGGATATAGTTCAACCAATGTACAAATTTTCTAACCCATTCTCTAGCTTCTTCAATGCTTGAAAGGCCATTTTGAGAGAATCTTGGCATGTATTCTCAATTATTCATATGATGGAACCAGTAAACTAACCTCAGCTGTTGTTCCTTCTGGTTTTATAATATTTAGGTGGGTACTAGGGAAATAAAAGTGGAGTTACATGCGAAATTGATTTACCGCATTAAACGCCTAAGTCCGGAATTTATATTACATTCTCTTTAGTTTTCGAGGTTTCTTGTTGGTGCATCAAATAAAACTGCATTGGGGATTTATACCTTAGGCTTCCATGCTTTCTTCTTTCGTTATATAAGCGCATAAAATGGTCAATTTTAGCGTAGGCATCCTAAAATGAAGTAAACTCATGTATTGCATAACATTCAGCTTCTAGGATTGAATGGAAAGCCTCAATATGAGCGTTCATATTTGGAGTAGCTACCGGGATTCGCTCGCAAACTATGTTGTACTTTTTCAATGCATCCTCAAAAACCTTAGAGACAAACTGTGGTCCATTATCTGTTCTAACTACTGGTATCTTGTCTTTACCAAGCAAAGTACGGCTTTTTAGCGTTTCTTCCAATTTCAAAACAATCTGCGTTGCTTTACAAGTTAGACCCAGGTGATAAGCAATTACATTGCGATCAAACACATCGATTATTGAAGCTTGGAAGAAGAATCTTCCGCTGCTGTGTATGCGACAGTACTTAATATCAATTTCCTATAACTCATCTGAAGCAGTTACTGTAGCTTTCTTGGCAAGTTTCCGTGGAGCTTTAGCAAAGATTTTTCGTTGAGCTCTTAAAACACCTAACTCTTTACATAAAAGATATACTTTTTTGTGGTTAATTACTAAATGCTTATAATCTACCAAGTAAGTGGTTATTTTGTGGTAACCAGCTGCGTAGATGGTAAACTAACAAAGTCTAGAACCAAGTTTAGTTTGTAACCCTGGTCAATCCACTACTTCAATGCACGTTATTACGATCCAACCATAGGACGCTTCATCTCAGCTGACCCAGTAAGGGAAGGGTTAAACTGGTATGTGTATTGTAACAGTAACCCTCTAATGTTTGTAGATCCGGCTGGGAGAGAGGCGCTATCAATTACTGGTATATTTGTCACTCAGGTAATAGTAGCCAGTCTCGGTCTTGAAATAATGACGAAAACTGCTCAAATTGCACAAAATGTACCAACCTCAATAATGCAAATTAGCCCTGCTGTATATGATTTTTCGCAAACAGTAATCGAAGAAGGACTACGTTTCTTTGCTAAAGAGAACAGGAAGCAAACCTCACTAGGTAGTAATAAATGTTCTTATGCACCACAAGATCCAATGCAGGGGCCTAAACGTGGTATTAAGACATTTAAAGATCATAAAGCAGCTCTAAAAAATCTTTCCAAGAATTACGGAATTGACAAAAACAAACTATCAGATGCGTTTAACTACTTAAAACAACACTACTTTAGAGGTGGTGCTGATAATGTGCTTTTTGATGAGTTAGGTAATATTTATGATCCTAATACACTCGAATGGATTGACAATTTACTATATTGGGTTCCGTGAAATATTTTGAGTAGGTGATTTAGTAAAATGATTATTAGGCAAGATCAATATTGGTGTAATATGTATTTTTCAGTAGCTAATTTTGATGAGGATCCTAGTCAAATAACATCCTTGTTAGGAATCAGCCCTGATTCGTCCTGCCGTAAAGGTGCTATTAGAACATTAGAAATTGATGGTGTTCGGCATTCTAATCAACATAAGACAGGAATTTGGTCAATAGATTCTAAACTACCTCAAGAAGCAAAGTTTGAGAATCATCTACTAAAAATGCTAGAAAGATTAGAACCACTTCAAACAGGTTTAGATGAACTAGCTAGAAGGGGGTACTCGTTGAGAATGGTGTGTAGTATATACCTCGTAAAAGGCGATACTGGATTTGATATACCAAATCATCTTATTCAAAGACTAGCAAATATTGGATGTGAATTAGTGGTCTATCTTTATGATTTTGTTGATAATGATTAATTGAGGGTGTATTGTTGTCTCAGTTTGAAGTTGTTTGACTACCTGTGTAAAGATCTGCTCTTATTTTACTCTGGGAATATAGAATGAGTATCTAGTGAGCTTGGTTTTCTAGAAGAGTATGGAATCCAGTAAACCCAATTATCCTCTAAAATACTTTAACACTGCATTCTAGGATGTATTTAATTAATCTTAGCTGGAAATCTAGATAATAGATAAGCACATTGTAAGGGTTAAGTTTGGCAGCTAGCCTATACTTGATACTGTTCTCAATGAGTAAAATAGTCATAGAATAACAAGCATTAGTAGGCCAATGAACAGGGAAGTTTGTTGGCCTAACACACTTTTAAAATGATGCCCTAGGACGAAGAATAAAAATTATAGAAGGCAATTTCACCTCCATAGTGCTATACGCAGGTAACGATATGGTCTATTAAGTAAAAAAAGAGGGTACAACTGAAAGGAAAACTAGGTATCTAGTACTAAAGGGCAAATATTTAGCTAAAATGGTCGGAGTAAACTCTAACCTTAATACAAATTACTATCATACAGACCACCAGGTTCTATCCGGGCAGTATCAGAAAGCACAGGAAACATTGTTGGTCGCTACACTTATGATCCTTTTGGAAATATAATCCAAGAACAATCTTATCGAGATGCAGAACGAATTTCGCTTTACTGGAAAAAGACTAGATGTTACAGGATTCTACTGCTTTAATGCACGTTATTACGATCCGACGCTAGGACGCTTCATCTCACCAGACCCAGCAAGGGAAGGGTTAAACTGGTATGTGTCTTGCAACAATAATTCTTTGATGTTTGTGGATCCTGATGGAAATGACGCTGTTCCTATGGCTTTCGTGGATGCAAAGATAACTATTCCTGGTACCAATATTAAAGTATCAGGATTAGGACTTTGCAGGCAAAAGACTTGACTCTACAGGACCCTACTACATCAATGCACGTTATTACGTCCAACCATAGGTCGCTTCATCTCAGTAGACCCAGCAAGGCAAGGGTTGAACTGGTATGTATATTGTAACAATAACCCATAAGAGAGACACTAGATGGGTATGATATTCTAAGTCAAAAGAATCGATTTACAAGTTATTCTTTTCACGAGCTTAACTCTCTTGATACTAGAGTCATGTATTTGTTGACCATGATTTATATGGGGAGTGTCGTAAAACTACTTATGTAGGGAGCGGCGCTCCTTTTTTGTTGCTATATTAGTTGATAAAAGGTTAGCTAACTACTGGTTTTGTTCAATTAAATAATTCTTAAGAGGAAGAAAGTGCATATTCATTATATAGATAGCTAAACCTAATTGCTTTTCTTTAGCTTTAGAGTATAAAGTCTAGAACAATTAGGTATGATTGTTCTTCTAAGCTAGCGATCTTAGGAATAGATCTATTATCTGAGGGGTGATTCAGATGCAGAATTTTTGGCAAATAATTCAACGTAAATTAGAATTACCCGCCGAGTTAGTTAGTAAAGAACCTAAGCTTACTTTTTTCCCAAAACAAAAAAGGATAGTAATAGAAAATCCAGGGCGTATTTTAGTTTATGAATATCAACGTATTGTCTTAGAGATGAGCACAGCTAAGATAATAATTACTGGGAAAAGGTTACAGTTAAATGCTTTGTTACCTGATATGTTAGAGATTTATGGTGATTTAAGACAGGTTGAGGTGGCAGATAATGGCTAAAACAGTTTTTATGGTTATAGGGGCCAATCTAGAAATATTTTTATCAGCGGTTAAAAACATAAAACTCTTGGAGGTTAGTCGGCAAGGCCAAGCTCTTTACGCCAAATGTAATCAGAGGGATATTGCTCAATTAAAAAAGATTGCCCAGATGCAAAACCTTGAATTTAATGTCTTAATGCAAAACAGCCGACCAATCAAGTATCTTCTCTGGTCAATTATACTTTCGGGATTACTATTAACTGTTTTTTGGGCTACACGTTTCTGGACTTTTGTTTATGTTACTGACGATCTAGTTTGGGCGGAAAAGATCCATAATTATTTAGGCGAAAATGGTCTGAAACCTGGATCTGTATATGGCGACTACAGCCATGTTACCGAAAAGGTATTTAAAGCTTTCCCAGAAATAACATTTTTTGATTTGAAAAAAGATGGTATTAGATTGAAGATCGATTTTAAAACCAAGGATTTAGAAAAAGAAAAGGCGATTGTATCAGAGATTAAAACAACTTATGGTGGCATTGTACGTTATGTAAATGTGATACTAGGGGAAAGCTTAGTAAAGCCTGGTGATGTTGTCTACCCTGGCCAAATTGTTATTCAAGGGAATCCTCAAGCAGAAGGTCAAGTTTTTGGTGAGACTGTAGTAGAGGTAAAAACAAAGGTTTTATGTGAAGAAAAGGTAAGGTTAGAAACGGGGAATAAAGAAAAAGTAATATTAATTAAATTAGGTTCTAAAGAGTATAGGTGGGGTTCTTTGCCTAATAATAGCTTATGGCGTCGAGAAGAACATAAAATAGGTTGGGCAGGGAACAGAAGGCAGTTTGTCGAAATAACTATAGTCATATACCATGAACTTAGCGATTATCTAATCAGAAGATCAAAAGAAGAAGCAGAAAAAATAGCTTTAGAGATAGCTGAAGATACCTTAAAAGAGATAGTTAAAAATAGCAAGGTTTTTGATGTTAAGACTGCTACAAATGTATTAGATGATGCAGCTGAGGTGCAGATTAAAGCAAAGATTGAAACCGATCTGACAAAAGAAAGGTCAGGTGAATAATAGTTGTCCGAACAGGTTCATAGGGTAATATCTGTAGGGGATCTAATGTATCTAAAAACTCTCATGGGTCCAGGAGATAGCAATTGGCGTCTACTTGAGAAGAGTTTTTCTGGCAAGATGATGTACCGTGGTAGTGAAATTCATATAATTGGTGAAAAACCTGATGTAGATAATATGGTGCAAATAATTGACTCACTACTTGATATAATTACTAAACAAAATGAGTTAAGCGAACAAGAAGTTGCTTTGGCACTTAACTCTCCTAAAGAACGCTTAATTGCGGAAGAGTTTGATGCTATTCAGATCAACTCCCGTGGTAAACCTATTCGCCCTAAAACTCTCGGGCAGCTAGAATATGTAAAGGCTGTAAAGAAAAATGATATAGTGTTTGCAATTGGACCAGCTGGTACAGGAAAAACATTCTTGGCTATGGCTTTGGCGGTTGCTGCACTAAAACGTAAAGAAGTTAATCGTCTTATTCTTTGCCGACCAGCTGTAGAAGCTGGCGAAAACTTAGGATTTTTACCTGGTGATTTACAAGAAAAAGTTGACCCTTACTTAAGGCCTCTTTATGATGCGCTTTATGATATATTAGGATTTGATATCTTCCAAAGGTATATGGAAAAAGGCACTATCGAAGTTGCCCCTCTTGCTTATATGAGAGGCAGAACTTTAGATGACTCTTTTATTATCCTTGATGAAGCACAAAACACTACCAAAGAACAAATGAAGATGTTTATTACTAGGTTGGGCTTTGGCTCAAAAATGGTGATTACCGGTGATATTACTCAGATTGATTTACCACCGGACAAGTCCTCGGGGTTAACAACGGTAACCAATATCCTCACAGGGATAGAAGGTATCGAGTTTGTCAATCTCACTGAAAAAGATGTTGTTCGTAATCCCTTAGTTCAAAAAATAATTAGAGCTTATGAGAGATTAGAACAAAGTTTTCTCAAAAGCAGTGAGTAACTGAGGAAGGAGGGATGCCGCATGAAGTCAGAACCTAGCGGCAAAAAACTCAAGTTTCCTGTCCTAAAAGTAATAAAATCGAATCAAAGACTAAATGATTATTGGGATAAAGTATGGCAATATTTAAATCTTCACGAAACCAAAAGAAGGCTTTTAGGAATTGGCACTACGTTAATATTATGCTTATTATTCCTTAGTTCTTTATATGGAGAAAGGTTGAACGTCCAAACAGGGGACGTTATAAAACGAGATATTGTAGCAACTAGAGAAGTTTTAGACTACAATCGCTGGGATGAAATTCAACGCGAAGTAGAAAGAAAAGTTTCCAAAGAAGCTAGCGAAAACCCTGAGAATTATCGAGTGGAAAAGACTTACCTTTACTCAGCTGAAGAAGACTTTCAGGAGATATTCCGCCTGATCGTGGAAAATAGAATTGACAATATAGCTAGAGCTAAAGATGTAGGATCTTTACAAAGTCTTATTCGTCAACAAACTAAACTGGAGATCCCAGCTTCGACGCTAAGAACATTAATGTTACAAGAGGATGAAGCACTCAATATATTACGGACTACAGGCTTAGGAATTATCGCTACAGTTATGGAAAAAGGGGTTTCCTCAACCAACATTACCCAAGCCCAAGAACTTGTTTCCCAACTTTTTTTAGAGGCAGATACAGATATTGAGTTTGAGGTCTTGACGGCAACCTCCGAGGTGACCCAAGCTGTATTGCGTCCTAACCTTATTTTAGATAGCGTCAAGGTTAGAAAAATTGTTGATGATGCGATTGAAACAGCTAGAGTTGATGCTCCTAAAATTAAAAAAGGCCAGGTTATTGTTAGAGAGGGCGATGTACTTACTGATAAGGTCATGTTAATTTTGGATGAACTAAATCTCTTGAAAAAGAGTTGGAACTGGCCTAAAGCATTAGGTATTATCGCTTTTACCATCATCATTGCTGGTGTATACTATTACTTTCTTTATATGTTTTACAAGCATTTAGAAAACAAGTATTTTGCTCTTTATAGCTTAATTGTGGTGATTATAGCTGTGTTAGGGAAGTTGCTCTCACTAATTGAGTGGCCGTATGCTATGTATTTTTTCCCTTCCTCAGCAGGCACAATGCTAATAACTGTATTAATTAATCCTATGCTGGGTGTTTTCTCAGCGCTGGCCTTTAGCTTAATGACAGCTTTATATGCTAACTTTGCCATTGCCCCGGTATTGATCAGTTTATTTGGTGCTATTGTAGGGGTTTATTGTGTCAATGAAGCAACCCAGCGTAGCACGTTAATGCAAGCAGGGCTTTTAGTTGGCTTAAGTAACACAATTACTATGGCTGCTGTTGGCTTAGTTATGGATAATTCTAGTTTGATTATTATGTGTTTCATTGGGTTTTTTACTGGTATAATATCAGCAATTTTAACCATTGGTGTGCTGCCTTATCTGGAAATAATTTTTAGTGTAACTTCACCAATGCGTCTTTTAGAACTATCTAATCCTAATAATCCTCTCTTAAGAAGACTCTCTTTAGAGGCACCTGGCACTTACCATCACTCAATTGTTGTTGGTAATTTAGCTGAAGCAGCAGCTGAAGCTGTAGGCGCAGATCCTCTCTTAACAAGGGTAGGAGCTCTTTACCATGATGTGGGTAAGATTATTAGACCTTACTTCTTTGTAGAAAACCAAAGAGGTGGGGAAAATCCCCATGACAAAATGGCACCTAACCTTTCTAGGATGGTTATCCTTAACCATGTTAAGGAAGGAATTGAGTTAGCTAAAGATTATAAGATTCCTGATATAATTATTGATTTTATTGCAGAACATCATGGAAAATCAATGGTACAATATTTTTATCAAAAAGCTGTCGAACAAGATCAAAATCCTGTACTACCTGAAGATTATCGCTATCCTGGTCCTAAACCACGCTCTAAAGAGACAGCTATCTTAATGTTGGCAGATTCTTCTGAAGCGGCAGTACGTTCTTTGACTCGTCCAACCTATGATAAAGTCCAGAGTATGATCCGTAATGTAGTTAAGTCAAAACTTGATAAAGGTGAACTTGACGATTGTAACCTGACATTAAGTGAACTTGATCTAATTGCAGATACAATGAGTCGTGTAGCTGCCGGTATACATCACACACGCATTAAATACCCCGGACAGAAGATATAAGGGGGTAGTGAAGTGGAACTATACATTGAAAATTGCCAAGATAAGCTGCCAGTTACAACTGACTTACAGGATAACCTTAAAGCAGCTTTAGATGTAGCTTCCAAGATACATGGCTTAGCTGATTATGAAATGAGCATTATTCTAGTAGATAACGATAAAATTCAGCAGATCAATCGAGAATATAGAGATAAAGACCAAGCTACAGATGTAATATCGTTTGCCTTAAACGATGGCGGGGCTGTGGCTGAGTGGGAAGAACACGAATTAGGCGATGTTTATATCTCTTTGGAAAGAGCTAGAGAACAAGCAGAAGAATATGGTCATTCATTTATGCGCGAAGTCTGTTATTTAGCAGTACATGGCTTATTACATCTTTTAGGATTTGATCATATGACAGCAGAAGATAAAGAAGAGATGAGATCTAAGGAAGAGGAGATCATGCAAAGCATCGGACTTACACGGAATAAGGCTGGTGAGTGATGGTGGTGCATAAAAGGCCCTCATTATACCAAAGTTTTAACTGCGCGATTCGTGGTATTTTTGATGCCGTAAAAGAAGAACGTAATATACGTATCCACCTTTTATGTGCTATTGTTGCCATACTGTTAGGTGTTGCATTCGATTTAACCCGAGTCGAGTTAATAATTCTCTTTTTTACAATCACTTTAGTTATCGCCTTGGAATTAGTTAATACTGCTATTGAAAGAACTATTGATATGTACACGACAGATTTTCACCCATTGGCTCGACTAGCGAAAGATATTGCAGCTGGAGCTGTCTTTATTGCAGCAATTAATGCCTTGGTTGTGGGCTGGCTGTTGTTTGGCGAAAGGGTGATTAACTTTTCTCGGTCTTCTTTAAGAAGCTCCCTAGCTATTAATCCAGCTGATATGACCTTTATTGGCATAGCACTTAGTTTTAGTTTAGTGCTTTTGTTAAAAGGTCTTTCTGGTGCTAAATCTCCTTTAAAAGGAGGCTGGCCATCTGGACATGCTGCTCTAGCTTTTGCTATAGCAACAGTTATCTGTGCTGAGTCTAAAAGCTTCTTACTCTCTGCTTTGGGTTTGATTTTAGCTTTTTTAGTAGCACAAAGTCGTGTTGAAGGTGACATTCATAATATTTTAGAGGTAGTTTCAGGGTCCCTTTTAGGTATTTTAGTGATGGCTTTAGTTATTTACATCAAAAATCAATGGTTAATCTAATCGTTATTTATCACATATTAGAGCCTTCGCAGATAGCTTTATTATCGATAAACTAGCTAAAATGCTAAAAATTGCTGCTATCTTCTACTTAAAAAACCAAGAGGAAGGTGGTGGAAACCGTTGTAAGCGTTACTGAATAACCAACTTAACTAAAGCCAATTGGCTAAGTTTTTCTAAGTATCTTACAACGGTATAGACATGCAGAAACTTTTAAATGAAGCACTGCAAGCAAGAAAAAAAGCATATGCACCTTATTCTGGCTTTTTTGTAGGTGCGGCAGTGCAAACCAAAAACGGAAATATTTATACTGGCTGTAATATAGAAAATGCTAGTTATGGTGCAACTGTTTGTGCTGAACGAGTAGCTATCTTCCAAGCAATTGCCCAGGGAGAAACTGAGCTAGAAAAAATTGCAGTAGCTGCAGCTGGTGATATTACTCCTCCCTGTGGTCTTTGTTTGCAGGTGATGCGTGAATTCGGTATTAAAACAGTTTACCTTATCAATACTGCTAATAAGTGGCGTAGTTATACACTTACTGAACTTTTACCAATATCATTTGGGCCTCACAATCTGGAGTGATTATTGTGCGTGTTGAAGATTTTGATTATTACCTACCTGAAAGTAGCATAGCTCAAAAAGCAGTAGAACCCAGAGACAGCTCACGTCTTCTTGTTCTAAACCGTACAACAGGTGAGATGGAAGACAAGATATTTACTGATATTTTGGCCTATCTAAATCCAGGTGATCTATTGGTTTTTAATGATACTAGGGTTATTCCAGCTAGGCTTATTGGTGAGAAAAAAGGTACTCATGGCCGAGCTGAGGTTTTGCTTTTAAAAGAAAAAGAAAAGGATTTATGGGAAGCTCTGGTAAAACCGGGTGGGAGGTTAAAAGAAGGAGCGGAGATTGTTTTTGGTGACGGTCTGTTAAAAGGGGTTATAAAAAAACACCTAGACCAAGGCTTACGCTTAATCCAGTTTTTTTATGAAGGTAACTTTATGGAGTTACTAGACAAGCTAGGTGAGATGCCTCTACCCCCTTACATCCACGAAAAGTTAGAGGACAAAGAACGTTATCAAACTGTTTACAACAAGAATCCTGGTTCAGCTGCAGCACCTACAGCTGGTCTACACTTTACCGAAAAGTTACTAGTCTCCCTACAAAAAGCAGGAATAAATATAGCTTTTTTAACACTTCATGTTGGATTAGGTACTTTTCGCCCGGTAAAAGAAGAGAATCTTGAAGAACATAAGATGCATACAGAAGTCTACGATATCCCTCAGGCAACCTGGGAATTGATCCAAAAAACCCATAATGAAGAGAAAAAGGTTGTAGCTGTTGGTACAACAGTTGTACGAACCTTGGAGTCTGCAGCTAAGTGGGGTAGGCTAATGGGTGAGACGGACATCTTTATTTACCCTGGGTTTAGGTTTCAAGTGATTGATGCCCTAATAACCAACTTCCATTTACCTAAATCAACATTATTGATGTTAGTTGCAGCTTTAGTAGGTAGAGAGAACATACTTAAGGCTTACGAACATGCAGTAAGTAGTGGGTATCGCTTCTATAGCCTAGGTGATGCTATGTTAATCATAGATAATAACTAAATTAAAGCCCCATTTCTTAGTTTTATAATGATAGGAGTGGTCGAGTGCAGTTTGATGTTATATATAGTTCCAAAGAAAGCCGGGCTAAGCTAGGAAAATTAAAACTAAGTCATGGTATTGTGGAAACGCCAGTTTTTATGCCAGTCGGTACTAGAGCTACTGTAAAGACCTTAACTCCAGACGAAGTTAAAGAGTTAGGTGCAGAGATAATTCTCTCTAATACCTATCATCTCTATCTACGACCAGGCGATGAACTGATCAAAGACCTTGGCGGCTTGCATAAATTTATGAATTGGGATTTGCCCATTCTTACAGATAGTGGTGGCTTTCAAGTTTTCAGTCTAGGACGATTAAGAAAAATTACTGAAGAAGGAGTGGCTTTTCAAAGCCACATCGATGGTTCAAAACATTTTATTTCTCCCGAGAAATCTATAGCAATACAACAAAATTTAGGCTCAGATATTATGATGGCTTTCGATGAATGTGTAGAATACCCTGCTCCTAGAGAATATGTAAAAGAATCTTTAGAACTTACTCATCGCTGGCTTATACGCTGTAAAGAAGCTTGGACTAATAGAGAAACCCAGAACCTCTTTGGTATTGTCCAAGGAGGTATGTATAACGATTTAAGGCAGGAAAGTGCCAAAAGAACAGTCGATTGCGACCTACCAGGCTATGCCATAGGTGGACTTAGTGTTGGAGAACCACTTGATTTACTGCTAGAGGTTTTAGACCATACAGAACAGTATCTACCTAAGGACAAACCACGATATTTAATGGGGGTAGGTAGCCCTGATATAATACTTAATGGAATTGAAATGGGCATTGATATGTTTGATTGTGTTCTACCTACACGTATGGCTAGAAACGGCACTGCTATGACTAACAAGGGGCAAGTAACCATTCGTAATGCAAGTTATAGAGAAGATACTAGACCACTTGACCCCGAGTGCAATTGTCCAACTTGCCAGAACTACTCCCGTGCTTACTTGCGGCATCTCTTTAATGTTGGCGAAATATTAGGGCCACGTTTAGTCAGTTACCATAATTTGTATTTCCTAACACAAATGATTTTTGCAGCAAGACAAGCAATTAAGGAGGAGAGGTTCATAGCTTTCAAGAACAATTTCCTTATGAACTATTATGGCTCGACTAGAAAGGAGGAAAAATAATGGGTGCAGGCGTAACTGGAGGATCCTTAGGGGCTTTTGGGGCATATCTACCTATGTTGTTAATTTTAGCAGCGATGTATTTCATGATGATTTTACCCCAGAAAAAGCAGGAAAAGAAACGTAAAGAAATGCTCGATGGTTTACAAAAAGGTGATCAGGTAGTTACAATTGGCGGAATCCTTGGTGAGATCTCATCTCTAGATGAAGAAAAGGTTAACCTTAAAGTTGCAGATAATGTAGAAATACAATTTATGCGCACAGCAGTGGGTAGAAAAATAGAGAAGTAAGTGAACATAGTTATCATCTAACTCACAAGCTGCAAAGGAGGAACAGGTGTTGAGGAACGAAAATAGAGTGCGCTTAACAGTAGTACTAGTAGTAATAGCTGTTGCGGCATTGATATTAGGTGTTCTAGGGTACGATAAAAAAGACCAAACTTATACATTTCCTATTAAACTCGGCCTGGATTTAAAAGGTGGAGTTTATGTTGTGCTAGCTCCAACCTCAGAAGTTACTTTAACTGGCGAACAAATGGATAATGCCCTAAGAGAAACCAGAAAAGTAATAGCTGCTCGTGTAGACGAACTAGGTGTCGCAGAGCCAACAATTCAGTTAGATTTGGAAAATGATCGTATTATAGTACAAATCCCTGGTGTAAAAAGTCCAGATGAGGCAGCTAAGTTAATTGGCCGCACTGCTCAATTGAACTTTGAAGATCGGAATGGAAATGTGCTTTTGGTAGGTAAAGATGTCGAAAAAGCTATAGCGAGCCCCAGAGATGATGGTCCAGGAGCTCAAATTAATCTCTCCTTTACCAAAGAAGGCGCTGCTAAATTTGCTGATGCTACTACTAAACTTGTCGGTCAGCCAATAGTTATTAGACTAGACGAAGAAGTGCTACTTAATGCTGTTGTTAACGAGGCTATTACAGGTGGCAATGCTAGAGTAACAGGACTCACCTTCGCTGAAGCTAAAGAAAAAGCTGCTTTAATTAATGCAGGTGCTTTACCTGTACCACTTGAAAGAATTGCTAGCAGTACTGTTGGCCCATCCTTAGGTCAACGTTCGATTAATATGAGCGTAATTGCTGGCTTAATTGGTATTGGTTTAGTTCTATTATTTATGTTTATTTTTTATGGAGTTCCTGGTCTTATCGCTGATGCTGCTTTGGTAATATATGCTTTGATTGTTTTGTCAGTCTTATCTGTATTCAAAGCAACACTAACTTTACCAGGTATCGCTGGTTTTATCCTCTCTATTGGTATGGCGGTTGATGCTAATGTTATTATCTACGAACGTATCAAAGAAGAGTTAAAGGGTGGCAGAACTGTTCGCAGTGGCATCGATGCTGGTTTTAATAGAGCTTTTTGGACTATCTTTGACTCCAATATCACAACATTAATTGCAGCCATGGTACTTCTTTACTTTGGTACATCACAGGTTAAAGGCTTTGCTGTAACCTTGAGTGTTGGTATTTTAACCAGTATGTTTTCTGCTATCTTTATTACCAGAACATTTATTGAAGTAATAGCAGACAAAGATCCAGAAAAACTTGGCCGCTATTTTGTGAAGAGGGGGTAGCAAAGTGGACTTAAAAGTAATTAAAAATAGAAAAATATATTTAACCATTACAGCCATTGTAATGATAGTGTCAATCCTATTATTAATGTTCAAAGGGCTTAATTATGGTATAGACTATACAGGCGGTTCAATGATTCAAATTACCACTGAAGCCAAGATTCAACCTGGCGATGTACAAAATAAAGTTATGGGTGATTCCAGAATTGAAGCATTAAACTTAGGTGAATATGCTGTTCAGCTATTTAATCCAGGTGAGGCTAAAAGTGGAGCCATCATCAAAACCCGTTTACTCGATGATGCTGAGGAAAAGATAATTTTAGATGTTTTTACCGAGAAGATTGGTGCCTTTAGCAAAGATGATCTACAGGTACAGAAGGTTGGTCCAGCTATCGGTAAAGAACTCTTAAGAAATGCGTTATATTCTTTAGTAATAGCTGCTTTGTTAATGCTTATCTACATCAGTTTTCGCTTCCAATTTAAAAGTGGCGTGGCAGCAGTTATTGCTCTCCTCCATGATGTACTGATTGTACTTGGATTTTTTGCCTTAACCCAAAAAGAGATTGATGGTCCTTTCTTAGCAGCTATTCTAACCTTAGTTGGCTACTCAATTAACGACACAATTGTTATCTTTGATAAGATTAGAGAGAACATGCGCCAAAGACGAAATAAGGATACTTTCTATGATGTAGTTAACACTTCTATTAATCAGAGCCTTAGACGTACAATTAACACCTCAGTAACTACACTGATAGCTATCTTAGCTCTCCTCTTCTTTGGAGGCTCTTCTATCTATAATTTCACCTTAGCTATAACAATTGGTCTTGTAGCTGGAACCTATTCCTCGATCTTCATTGCTAGTCCGATTTGGGCGATTTGGGAGACAGCAACTGAAGGAAAGAGATAAGGGTAGCTTTTTTGAGGGCCTGACTTTCTTTGGTCGGGCTCTCTTATTTTCTAATATAGCAGGTGGTATAAGTGCAACAGATTTGGAACATAAAAAGGAACTCTATTATCGAAGCTCATCGATTAGCTAAAGAAGTAGGGTGTTCATCCCTTTTAGCAGAGCTTCTAATTGTCAGAGGGATTACAGACTCTGCTCTAGCTAAACTGTATCTAACTGACGGAGGACCTTTTCACTCACCCAAGCTTTTATCTGGTATGAAAGAAGCAGTAGAACGTATTATCGTTGCTCTAGAAAAAAAAGAAAAAATAGTTATCTATGGTGACTACGATGTAGATGGAGTGACAGCGACTACTTTGCTTTATGATCTTTTGCAAAGAAGCGGGGCCAACATAAATTACTATCTGCCCGAAAGATTAGTAGAAGGGTATGGGGTTAACTCAGAAGCCCTTGTCTTGTTAAAAAAAGGTGGGGCAGATTTAGTTATCACTGTAGATTGTGGGATTAACTCTACAGAACCAGCTAATAAGGCTAAAGAGATGGGTCTTGATCTAATTATTACTGATCATCATACCCCAGGATCTATCTTACCTGAGGCAGTTGCTATCATTAACCCCATTTTAGATAAATATCCAACCCCACTTTGTGGAGCTGGAGTAGCATATAAGTTAACTCAAGCTTTAGCCCAAGCAGTACCTCAATATTTTAAGTTAACGCCTAAACAAGTGCAGTTAGCTGCTTTTGGCACAGTCGCTGATATTGTAGATTTGGTTGATGAAAATAGACGTATTGTTAAGCAAGGTCTAGCGAGTATGAACAAAGAGCCAATTCCTGGCTTAGTAGCTTTGAAAGAAGTGGTGGGGCTTAGTGATAAACCTATAGATTCTTCACGCATAGCTTATATCTTAGCACCGAGAGTTAATGCTGTTGGTCGTCTAAGTTCAGCTAACGAGGGAGTAGAATTATTCCTTAGTGAATCGATTACCCAAGCCTTACCAATTGCTAATAAACTAGATAGCTTAAATACGGAAAGAAAAAAGATCGAAGATGACATTTGTTGCGAAGCAATAGAACAAGCCAGGCAACAATTAGAACATAAAGCTATTGTTGTAGCTGGAGAATCTTGGCATAGTGGGGTTATTGGTATTGTTGCTTCGAGGTTAGTGGAAAAATTTTATCGACCAACAGTGGTCATTGGCCTAAATGGTACCGAGGGCAGAGGTTCGTGCCGTAGTATTGAGAGTTTTAACATGCATACTGCTCTTGAGGCCAACAAAGAATTCCTTGCTGGTTTTGGGGGTCACCCCATGGCCGCAGGTTTAAGTATCGAAAGGGACAGGGTTGCTGATTTTCAGGAAGCTTTCTTTAATTATGCAGACAATTTACTTACAGATCAGGATCTATACCAGCGTTTTTATATAGATGCTGATGTGAAGGCAGTGATTAATACAAAACTTATCGAGGAACTAAATTTATTAGAGCCCTGTGGAGCTGGTAACCCATCCCCACTACTTGTCTTAAGAGAAGGCCATCTGGAAAATGCTTTTACTGTAGGAGCTGACAAAAGGCATTTAAAAATGCAAGTAAGCAAAGATGGCGAGAAATATAACGCTATAGCATTTAAAATGGCCGACCAGTTAGAAACGTTACAAGCAAGTAGCCAACTTGATCTAATGTTTGTTCCGGAAATTAACGAATATATGGGTCAAAGAACGGTATCATTAAATGTGAAAACAGTTAGGCCAGCAGCTAAGGAATGGGAATGTTTTGGGGAAGAGAAGATCTGGAACTTTTGGTCCTCTTTACCAAGTGGTGAATTAGCAGCAATTGCTCAAAGTTATCTGCAAGGTGAAAGACAATTAACTGTACCTTCGGAGAGTTTAATTCATAATTTTAAAAAATTACAGGGCGCATTATTACTTGATCAGACAATTTCTTTTAATACTACTTCCCGCAAGCATTTTAAGCTAGAGAAAAAGCCAATTATTAGCAAAGGCGAAAAACTTGGCTTAATTATTGATAGTGAACCAGTGTTAATGGGTTATTTAGCAGAAGGAGCAGAGGTATGTACCTTGAACTATTTACCAGATAATTACTGGTGGTGGCGGCTTTTTTGGGAAGTAGCTCAATCCAGTTCGCATGTTAGTATTACAATAGAAAGCGATGCCATCGCTAATTTAAAAAGGGAAACCAATCTTTTACATCCTACAGCTGAGGCTCTACGCCTCATTTATGTGTTTATGAAAAAGACCGCAAACCGTTCTATTTGGCGTAGTACCCTTTCTCAAGCAGCAATCGATATGGAAAATCGTTTTAATAGGCCCTTTAGTGAAGCTACCATCAAAAAAGCGTTAATTATCTTCTCCGAACTAGGATTAGTTGATTTTATTGGTGTAAGTTCTACAGGTCCTGGTTATTTGTTGCGACCTTATAAGCAGAAACTAGACTTGCATGATTCTGTAAGCTATAATGAGGATATGTTTATTTGGCACGAACTAGAGCAATATGCTAAAGAAGCAGCTTCTTTTTAGGAGGTAGATGACCATGGATTTCCGCTCATTAATTAGAGAAGTTCCTGATTTTCCTAAGCCAGGTATTAGCTTCAAGGATATAACTACCCTATTAAAAGATGGAGAAGCTTTTCATGCAGTAGTGGAAACGTTAGTAGAACATTATAAGGATAAAAATATTAAAACTGTTGTTGGTATTGAATCCAGGGGCTTTTTAGTAGGAGCTCCTTTAGCCTATGCTTTAGGTGCAGGGTTTGTCTTAGTTAGAAAACCTGGTAAGTTGCCAGCTGAGGTTGAAAGAGTAGAATATGAGTTAGAGTACGGCACTGACTCTTTAGAGATTCACCGTGATGCACTCAAGCCTAAGGAAAAGGTGCTTATCTGCGACGATCTCTTAGCTACTGGAGGAACTACTAAAGCAACTGTCGAATTGGTTGAGAAATTAGGTGCTGAAGTAGTGGGATTAGCATTTATTATTGAACTATTATATCTTAATGGCCGTGATAAACTTAAGGATTACGATATTTTTTCCTTGGTTAAATATTAAATTATTGGGAGCAGCCTTTTTAGGCAGCTCCCTCTTATAAATAAACTAAATAAGAGAAAGGGGGATGCGGTTTGGAACTTAAAGATCTACTAACTAGAGTAAAACAATACTCTACACCAAAAAGCCTTGAACTAATTGAAAAAGCCTACAATTTCGCTTATAATGCTCACCTCGGCCAATTTCGTGAATCTGGCGAACCTTATATCGAACATCCTCTGGAAGTAGCGTACATATTAGCAGAACTAGAATTAGATGTCGATACAATAGTTGCCGGTCTTTTGCATGATGTGGTTGAAGATACCGTGATCCCTTTCGAGAAGATTAGAGAAGAATTTGGCGACGAGGTAGTTCTATTAGTCGATGGTGTAACCAAACTTGAAAAGCTACCCACTCGTTCCAAAGAAGAACAACAAGCTGAAAATATTCGGAAGATGTTTTTAGCTATGGCCAAAGATCTGCGGGTAGTTTTAATTAAGCTTGCAGATAGATTAAATAACATGCGTACCTTACGCTTCCTATCTACAGCTAGACAACAAAAAAATGCCAAAGAAACCTTGGAGATATATGCACCACTGGCTCATCGCTTAGGCATGTGGCGTATTAAATGGGAACTCGAGGATCTTGCTTTTCGCTATTTAAATCCTGACGAGTATTATTTTATAGTTAACAAAGTAGCCAAGAAGCGTAACGAACGAGAGATCTTTATTAATGATGTCATAGAAAAGCTCAAACAAAAACTGGCTGAGATAAATATCAAAGCTGAGATTTATGGTCGGCCTAAGCATTTTTATAGCATCTACCAGAAAATGGTTAAACAAGGTAAAGACTTTGAAGAGATCTACGATTTAACCGCTGTTAGAGTGATTGTCGATAACGTTAAAGATTGTTATGGTGTCTTAGGTATTGTACATACTTTATGGAAACCTATGCCTGGCCGTTTTAAAGACTATATTGCTATGCCTAAGTCGAATATGTATCAATCACTACACACAACTGTCATTGGTGAAAACGGAGATCCTTTTGAGGTTCAGATTAGAACCTGGGAAATGCACCGAACAGCTGAATATGGTATTGCTGCTCATTGGAAGTACAAAGAAGGCGTAAAAGGCAGCGAGCCAATGGATGATAAACTAGCTTGGTTACGTCGTATTCTTGAGTGGCAACGAGATACGAAAGACGTCCAAGAGTTTATGGAAACCTTGAAGATTGATCTTTTTGAGGATGAAGTTTTTGTCTTCACCCCCAAAGGTGATGTTGTGACCTTACCAACAGGTTCTACACCGGTAGACTTTGCTTATGAAGTTCACACAGCCATTGGCAACACTTGTGTAGGTGCCAAAGTAAATGGCAAGATTAAGCCACTTGATTATAAATTGAAAAATGGCGAATTTGTGGAGATTCTTACTTCTAAGCACTCCTCACCTAGCCAGGACTGGATTAATTCAGTCAAAACATCTAAAGCTAAAAACCGTATTAGACAAAAGCTTAGGGAATTGCAACGAGAAGACTCCATTACTAAAGGTAAGGAACTACTCCAAAAAGAGTGTCGGCGCTTAGAATGGGAGCCAACAGAGATCCTTTTAGCTGATAAAATAGAAGATTTAGCTAAAGATCACCGCTTTACTTCTACAGACGATTTCTATGCTGCTATTGGATATGGAACCATTACAACCGCCTCAATTGTTAAGGAACTTGTTGGTGAAGTCGTCTATAATACCCGTAAAAAAGAAATACAAGCTAAGCAACTGGCTAAAAATACCGAGAAGCAGGTAGCTAGAGGAGCGGGTGTTAGTGTTAGCGGCACAGATGACATGCTCATTAAGCTTGCTAGGTGTTGCAGTCCTGTTCCTGGAGATCCTATAGTTGGCTACATTACTAGAGGTCGGGGTGTAACAGTTCATAGAATGGACTGTCCGAATGTAGCAGGGCTTGGCACTGAACGAGTAATAGCGGTAAATTGGGACGAAGCTGATGCCGGTTATTATCCAGTGGAATTGCAATTAGAGGGTCTTGATCGACCTAATCTATTAACTACCCTCATGGCAGCTCTTGCAGAGAGCAAAACAACAGTAGCTGCTGTTAATGCCAGAGCATTAGGTGATGGAAGAGCTAGTATTCAGTTGGTAGTAAACATTGATAATCTCGAGAACCTAGAAAGTGTTATGAATAGATTAAGGCAGGTTAGAGGTATTAATTTAGTCGAGCGAGCTAGACCAACTTAATCTGAGAGGTGTGATATAGGCTACATGCTTGCATTAATACAACGAGTATCGAGGGCCAGTGTAACAGTGACAGGAGAGGTTGTAGCGAAAATTGGCCCTGGATTAATGGTACTTTTAGGTATTGTAGATGGTGATACAAAAAAAGATGCTGAATATATTGCCAATAAGTTAACTGGGTTGAGAATATTTCCAGGTGAAGAAGAGAACCAAGAGTTTCACCTCTCGGTTAAAGATATCAAAGGTGAAATTTTGTTGGTAAGTCAATTTACCTTAGCTGGTAATTGCCAAAAAGGTAAAAGGCCAAGTTTTTCGTTGGCTATGAATCCTGGTGATGCGTTACCTCTTTATGAATATACAGCTAGCTTACTGGAGGAAGAAGTTCCTACCAAAAAGGGCATTTTTGGAGCTCATATGGAAGTTGAATTAATTAACGATGGACCAGTGACTTTAATGATCGATAGTAAAAAGTGATCATAATAGTTGGGGTTCGTTGAGCTAAAAAATATAATTTATTATGATAAGGGGCTGGATAACAGTCCCTTTTTCTTTTAAAGGATTTCTTCTGAAACTGATAAATTTACTCTCTTTCCAAGAGAGCAAGTTTACTGCGAGTTAAACTAGCGCAGATCTAATCCTACTAATTAAAAAGAAATACTTAGGTAAACACCATTGGTTAAAAATTTCTGTACGAATCTAGAGAAGGCTCTAGATTTTTTTGCGCCCATTTTGTTTATTGGCTAATTTGAAGTTTAGAGTTAAGCCTATGTTGTGGCAATTAATAGCGATTAGCTCTTAGCAAGGAAACAAAACTTTAATAAAAAATAATCAAATGGCGAAAACTACTAGCAACATAAATTGAGAGTTAGTTGATAGCTTAGTCTAAATAAAAAGCAAGAGAAAACAAGTGGAGGTTCGAAATAGTGGCTAACACAACGTTGGATTTAGATGTGTATTCTAGTACTCAGGAACCATATTGGTTAGCATCTACCAAAAAGCCAGAATACCCAACTTTAGAAAAAGATATTTCTGTGGATGTGGCTATAGTTGGCGGTGGAATGGTTGGTATAACTTCAGCTTATATTTTGAAAAACAAAGGCTTGAAAGTTGCTATCATAGAAGGTCATCGAATTGCCCAAGGAACTACAGGGCATACAACAGCTAAGATAACTTCGCAGCATGGGTTAATCTATGATAAATTGATAACCAAATTCGGCGAAGAAAAAGCTAAGCAATATGCTAATGCCAACGAAGCAGCAATAGATTTTATAGCTAATTTAGTTCAAGAGAAAAATATTGATTGTGACTTTTCTAGGCGTCCAGCTTATGTTTATACTCAGAGAGATGAATATGTAAAAAAGCTCGAAAAAGAAGTGGAAGCAGCTTCTAAGTTGGGCCTTAAAGCATCTTATGAAGCGACAGTTCCTTTGCCTTTTCAGGTAAAAGGTGCTATTAAGTTTGCAGACCAAGCTCAATTTCATCCCCTGAAATATCTGTATAAACTAGCTAAAGAAATACCTGGTGACGGTAGTTATATTTTCGAATTAAGTAAGGTTTTGGATATCGAAGAAGGAGAAACTTGTAAATTATTGACAAGTCATGGCCATAAAGTCACTGCTTCTCAGGTCATTATTGCTTCTCATTTTCCTTTTTATGATGGATTTGGAATGTATTTTACGAAAATTCATGTGGAAAAATCTTATGTACTAGGGGTTAAAATTAGAGATAAATTCCCTGAAGGTATGTTTATAACTGCTGAAGAACCAGGCCGGTCTCTTCGTTCCCAGAGATACAAGGATAGTGAGATCATATTAGTTGGCGGGGAACATCATAAGACAGGTAGCGAAATACAAACTAATATTCATTACGAAAACCTAGCCAAATTTGCCCAGGAATCGTTTGATGTACAAGAGATATTATATAGATGGTCCACACAAGACTGTACTACAGTAGATGGACTGCCTTACATAGGACATCTGACCTCAAAGACCCCCAATCTATTTGTAGCCACAGGATTTGCTAAGTGGGGGATGACCAATAGCACTGTAGCGGCAAATATTTTAGCTGATTTAATTACCCAAGGGGAGAGCCCTTTTGCACCTGTTTATGACCCTGCCAGAATAAATATAATGGCAGCAGGTCCTACTCTAGTCTCGCAAAACCTTGATGTAGCGGTAAAATTTGTTAGTGGCAAAATCTCTTCAGCTCCACAAAATTTAGATATAAAAAGAGGCGAGGCTCAGGTAATTAAGGTAGAGGGTGGGAAAGCCGGAGCTTATCGTGACGAAAACGACGAACTGTTTGTAGTTGATATAACCTGTACACACTTAGGTTGTGAGTTGGTTTGGAATGAAGCAGAAAAAACTTGGGATTGTCCGTGCCATGGTTCTCGGTTTAACTATAAGGGCGAAAATATCGAAGGGCCTGCTTTTCTCAATTTAAAGCAGATAGATGAAGGTCCCAATAAAAAAGACCCAAATGTATTTTAATTAACAAGGTTCCTCTTTTGAGGAACCTTGTTAGTTTTTTTGAATCTCCCTAGGATAAAGTATAGGATTCAATCAATATTTAGCTAAATAATTGGGAAATGCTTGCTTTATCAGGAACATTCTACTAGGTAGGTTTTATTTCCGCTTCCAGCCTTGCCACAGTATAATTGTAAGGTGTTTCTGGAAGCTTATAGCCCCGATTATATTTCTTCTATTTCAGGGTTTATAAAGGATAAACCAGTTTTCTTATATTTAGTTCTTTTACTTTTTCATTTTGGAGCCACATTAATACTTAATTTGTTAAGGGGAATTACTTGCAAATTCATGTGGAGACATATACATTTGTATTGTAATTGTCTATTAAACTTTACTTATAAAACATTAGGAAAGTCGAATTTTAAGCGTTTGGTAGTTTGGGGAGGAGGACTAGAGTTGGAAATTAAATCAATCTACACCAATTATGCTAATAGCTATCTTTTATGGGAAGAACAAATGGGTATCATAATAGATCCTGCCAGTGACATAAATGTTTTACAGGGTGTGCAAATTATTAATTGCCTTGCTACCCATGGGCATGCTGATCACATTGTAAAGGCCAAATCGATTACGGAAAAATATAAAATACCCCTTACCTTGCACCAAGAAGATGTTATTTACGTGCAAGACGATAGTTATAATTTAAGTAAATATATTTTAGGTGAAAGTCTTTCTCGGATCGATAACTTGCAGGTCATAAAAGATGGCGATCAGATTGATTTTAATGGCCATAACCTTAGAGTGTTGCACACTCCGGGACATACACCTGGTTCTGTTATGTATTTACTAGATGACAAGTACCTATTTTCAGGAGACACTGTATTTAAAGATAGTATTGGACGAACCGATTTTCCAGGAAGTAATCCTCAGCAGATGGCAGACACCTTAGAAAAACTAATAAATATCGATAAAGATTGGGTAGTTTACCCTGGACATGGTGAGGTTACGACATGGTCTGAAGCGAAAAAATCGTTAAAGTACTGGAGGCAATTTGTTAATGCCCGATAGTTTAACACCTATAATTGAAGCACCAGCTGAACTAAGAACAACTATTCTAAGTGCTTTAAATATATTTCCTAGAAGTAGTGCTCGCTTAAGTGGCATAAAGATAAAAGCAACTAAGAGAGATAATAGTGTCGAAGTAGTTGTTTCTGGAGTAGAAGGTGAGGCTGTTGGTATTGCTAAAGATCCATTTCCTACAGACAAGCGTTGGAGTACAAATGATATAGCTCGCAGGTGGGGAGAATTAGCCAAAACAGCTTCTGTAAAAGCGCTCTCGGTTTATACAGGAGAAAACCTTTATTGGGGCTCCCTTGAAGGTGTTAGGCCTAGTAATCTATGGCGTTTATTACGGCAAAGAGGTTTTAGTAATCAGGAAACAGAGTTGATATTAAACTCTATTTATGGAGTAGCAACTGAAAAAACCCAACTTCTTAAAGAACTTTATTTAAAGCAAGAAAAAATGGTATTTGCAGATAATAATTCTATCAGTCTCTATATTGGCATTCCGTTTTGTCCTACACGTTGTGCCTATTGCTCTTTTACAGCTTACCCTTTAAAAACACATGGCCATTTAAAGAAACCTTATTTAGAGGCTCTTTATTATGAGCTTGCCGAGTTACGAGATTATTTTGTCCAAAAAAGAGTAGCGGTTAAGAGTATTTATATCGGTGGGGGAACACCAACTGCATTGGAAGCCGAAGAACTGAGACAAATATTCTCCTTATTACCAGAAACAGAGGAATTTACTGTTGAAGCTGGAAGGCCGGATACCATTGATCGAGCTAAGCTTTTGGTTATGAAAGAAGCTAAGGTAGATCGTATTAGCGTAAACCCCCAAACCTTAAAAGAAAGTACCTTAAAGCTAATTGGTAGGAAGCATACTATAGAAGATTTTTATAAAGCTGTTGACCTAGTAAGAGAGATTGGCATACCAGTGATGAATATTGATTTAATTGCTGGCTTACCTGGTGAGAATGCTGAGGATATGGATAATACTTTAGAGAGGATTTTAGCTTTAAAGCCAGAAAATGTTACTGTACACACATTAGCTGCCAAACGAGCCTCGACTTGGTATAAGGAGTTAGATAGGTGGCCTTTGCCATCTTCTTTGGAAACAGAAAAAATGGTGGTAAATGCTGCTAATAAATTGAACCAAGCAGGCTTACATCCCTACTATCTGTACAGGCAAAGACATATGGCTGCCAATTTAGAAAATGTTGGTTATGCTTTAGAGGGACAGGAATGCTATTACAACATTGTCATGATCGAGGAACTTAACACTGTGGTTGGAGCTGGGGCAGGTGCTTCCACTAGAGTTGTTAACCAAGCTATAGAGAGAATTGTCAACCCGAAATGTCCCGCAACCTATGCTAATCGAGTTGCAGATCTTCTCAATGCTAAAAAGAATAACCTCGACCGCCTTTTTCTGGTGTGAATTGACAATTACTAATTTTTTCGGGTAAAATGAAGAAAGATTGCGGAGCAATTCTAAGGAGGGAATGGCTTTGGCTTTAATGTCCAAACTTCGTGCCAATACTAAAGTCTTGTTTTTAGTATTAGGAATTATTCTTGTTTTAGTTACAGTTGCGGGTTCGTTTGCAGCTATTAGTTCGGGAAACAAAGCCCCATCGAAATATGTGGCTGAGGTTAATGGTATCAAATTAGAAAGAGAAGAATTTGAGCGGAATTTTTTCTTTGAATGGCAAAATCAAAACCAGATGAATTACGGTCAATTAACTGGTATGGATCAAGAACCAATGAAGACTCAGTATTTGGTTAATATGCTTTTAAATGAAGCCCTCCTTGATGAAGCCAAGAAGTTAAAACTTGACGCCACCAAGGAAGAAGTTGCTGAAGAATTAAAGAAAGTTGAAGAATCTGTTGGAGGCGCTGATGAATTACAAGCTCGTCTTGAAATGGTTGGCGTTTCAATTGATACATTAAACAGAGATATCAAAAACTCTTTGATATTTCAAAAGCTAGCCGAACATCTTACTAAAGATATAACTATCGCTGACGATGATGTTCGCACTCAGTTAGAAGAGGTTAAAGCCAGTCATATTCTTGTCGAAGACGAAGAAACGGCTAAAGATCTCTATGCTCAACTACAAAATGGTGCCGACTTTGCTAAATTAGCAAAAGAAAATTCCACTGATCCTGGTTCCAAAGATGAGGGCGGTGAGTTAGGCTTTTTCACTCGCGGTTCTATGGTAGCTGAGTTCGAAACTGCTGCTTTTGCTTTAAAACCAGGCGAAATTAGCGAACCTGTTAAGTCTCAATTTGGTTGGCACATTATTAAGGTTGAAGATAAAAAGAGTCCCACAGACGCAGAATTTGAAGAAAAGAAAGCCACCGCTAGCGAGGAGCTTTTAAATAAGAAAAAGACTGAACGTCTTATTGCTTACCAAAATGAGGTTAAGGGCAAAGCTAAAATTAAGATTTTTGATCCTCAGCTAAAAGCACGTTATGAATTGAACGAAGGCAAAATTGAAGAGGCAATCAAATCTTATAACGAAGCTATTAAGAGTAAACCAAGTGATCCATACCTTTATGCTTCCTTGTCAGAAGCATATCACCGCAAAGGTGATTTAGACAAAGCTTGGGAGAATATCTTAGAAGCTTCAGCTAAGTCCAATGATGCTGCCATTAAGATGAATTTGGCTATGTTAGGCCAAGTTAAGATGCAAAATATAGTTAACGCTAAGGAAACCGAAGAAGAAAAGAGTTCCCAAGAATGGGCTAATGAAGATGAAAATATAAAAGCTATCTATGACGATGTAATTAAAGCTTTAGACGAAGCTGCAGCAACTAACGAAGGCGACTTATGGTCCCATTTACAGATAGCTCAGATGTATAATTCTTTCGGTGAGAAAGAAAAAGGTCAAGCGGAAATGGACAAAGTAAAGGCTCTTGCCGAGAAGTTACAACAACAAAGTGGTGAAGAGCAAGACAACGAAACTACTGAAGAACAACCTGCAGAGTAAACAAGGCTGTAGAGGCAGATAATGCTGCTAAAACCGGAGTAGAAGTTAAAAGCTTAGGCTTTTTTGGCAATGGTATGTTGGGAAGTGGTGGCATTTGTCACCACTTCCCTTTATAATAGGGGAGTGTTTGAGGTGATAAAGATGATAGTTAGACCTAAAGGTACCAATGATATCCTTCCCCAAGATATTTGGCGCTGGCATAAACTTGAAGCTATGGTACATGAACAATGTGCCTGTTTTGGCTTTAAAGAAATCCGCACCCCTATCTTTGAAGAGACTGGTTTATTTCAAAGAGGTATTGGTGAGGCGACAGACATTGTCGAAAAAGAGATGTACACCTTTGAAGATAAGGGTGGTCGCTCCCTATCACTAAGACCTGAGGGAACTGCTTCCGTTGTACGTGCATATATTGAGAATAATTTGGCCGGAGCCTCTTTACCGGTGAAACTTTACTACTTAGGACCAATGTTTCGTTATGAGAGGCCTCAATCTGGTAGATACCGCCAATTCCACCAATTTGGTGTAGAATGTTTTGGCACTTTAGAGCCAACTCTTGATGCCGAAGTTATTATGTTGGCTAACGAACTTTACCATAAACTCGGGGCTAAAAACGTTGTACTTAAATTAAATTCAATTGGTTGCCCTGATTGTAGGACAAAGTATATTGCTAAATTGCAAGAAGAACTAAAAAAAGAGCATGATAAACTCTGTCCGAACTGCCAAAGACGGTCAACAACAAATCCTTTACGCGTTTTAGATTGCAAAGAAGAGATGTGTCAAGCAACTATTACCTCACTTCCTAAAATTAAAGACTATCTCTGTCCAGAGTGTTCAGATCACTACGAGAAGTTAAAACACATCTTACAGATCTGGGAGATTCCATATATTGAGGAACCTAGATTAGTGCGTGGTTTTGACTATTACACCAAAACAGTATTTGAATTTTCTGTGGAGTCCTTGGGAGCACAAAATGCTGTTGGTGGTGGAGGTAGATATGATAAACTCGTAGAAGAGATAGGAGGTCCTGCAACCCCAGCTGTAGGTTTTGCTATGGGGATAGAAAGGACACTGCTTTCTGTGGGAGAAACTTGGGAGAAAGCACCTGACTTAGATGTCTATATCGTGACAATAGGTGACGAAGCCAGAGAAGAGGCTCTGCTGCAGTTAATTAAGGCCCGCAAAAAGGGTTTAAAAGCAGAGATGGATATCCTAGGCAGATCAGTTAAAGCCCAGTTTAAGCAAGCTGGTAAAAGTGGTGCTCGTTTTTGTTTAATTCTAGGTAGTGACGAGTTAAAAGAAGGTAAAATCAAACTAAAGAATATGCAAAGTGGAGAAGAAACCCAGTTGCCAAAAGACGACTGGCTAGGGGGCGTAAATAAATGATGAAGGATATTGACTGCGGTGCTTTACGAAAAGAACACGCAGGCAAGGTAGTTACTTTAAGTGGATGGGTACATCGCCGTAGAGATCACGGTGGCTTAATTTTCGTTGATTTAAGAGACCGCTCGGGTCTAGTACAAGTTGTCTTCGATCCAGATACTAGTAAAGATAACTTTGTTCAAGCTGAGAAACTAAGAAGTGAGTTTTGTGTTCAGATTAAAGGTGAAGTAAGCATTAGACCAGCTGGTTTAGAAAATAAAGAGTTAGCCACTGGTGAGATTGAAGTAAAAGCTAAAGAACTCAATATACTTTCTACTAGTCAAGTATTGCCGTTTGCTCTTGATACTAGAACAGATGTCGATGAGAACGTCAGACTTCGTTACCGTTATCTTGATCTAAGAAGACCAGAGTTGCAACAAAACTTTATTCTAAGACACAGAATAACTAAAGCTGTTCGAGATTTCTTAGATCAGGAAGGATTTTTGGAAGTCGAGACTCCTATGCTTACCAAATCAACACCTGAAGGTGCTCGTGATTATCTGGTACCTAGCCGAGTTAACCCAGGTACATTTTATGCTTTACCACAATCCCCACAGATTTTTAAGCAATTATTAATGGTTTCTGGTTTCGAAAAATATTTCCAAATTGCTAAGTGCTTCCGTGATGAAGACTTGCGTAAAGATCGTCAACCAGAGTTTACTCAAATCGATATGGAGATGTCATTTATCGATACCGAAGATATATACAGTCTCATCGAAAGAATGTTTACTCATATCTTCGACAAGGTAATGGGTATTAAACTCACAACTCCTTTCCCCAGAATGACTTATGCTGAGGGTATGCGTCGTTTTGGTTCAGACAAACCTGATACACGTTTTGGTATAGAATTAACCGATGTCTCAGACTTAGTTAGCAACTGTGGTTTTAAGGTTTTTGCTGATACCGTAGCCAAAGGCGGAGAAGTTAAGGGTATTTGTGTTCCAGGCTGTGCTGACTATACCAGAAAACAACTTGATGATCTAACATTATTAGCTCAAGAACTCGGAGCTAAAGGTTTAGCCTATATGTTGGTTAAAGAAGAAGTTAAAAGCCCAATAGCTAAGTTCTTTACTCCCGAAGAGATTAAAGCTTTGTTAGAGAGAATGGGAGCTAAAGAAGGAGATTTAGTACTATTTGTTGCTGACAAACCTACAACAGTAGCAGCTGTTCTAGGACGTCTCCGCTTAGATTTTGGTGCTGAGTTAGGGTTAATTCCCGAAAATCAATTGAATTTCCTTTGGGTTGTAGACTTCCCTCTTCTAGAGTGGAGCGAAGAAGAGAAACGTTATGTAGCAGTACACCACCCGTTTACTTCGCCTAAGGATAAAGACTTTGATAAAGATCCAGCTAACGCTGTAGCTAAAGCCTATGACTTAGTGTTAAATGGGGTTGAGTTAGGTGGAGGTTCGATTAGAATCCATGATGCTGAATTGCAAGCAAAACTTTTTAGTGTTCTAGGTATCTCTCCTGAAGACGCCGAAGATAAGTTTGGTTTCCTCCTCAAAGCATTTAAGTTTGGTCCTCCTCCTCATGGTGGTATTGCTTTCGGTCTAGACCGCATGATTTGGCTTTTGGCGGGTGCTGAGTCAATTCGTGATGTTATTGCTTTCCCGAAGACCCAGAAGGCTGTCTGCTTGTTAACAGATGCTCCTTCATTGGTTAGTGAGAAGCAACTTAGAGAGCTACACGTTGCCTCGACTGTAGTCAAGGAATAGCCTGTTAACATTTTACAGGCAATTGATGTAAGCTCATCAATATGCTATTATAGGATCAAAAGGAACCCCTGCTGTGTACGTAGTCAAGCTGACAGTGTTATGAGCCAACACACTTTGATAGGGAGCCCGGACGTTTTGTTGTGGCTGCCAAGCCGTATGGCTTTGCTTAAATAACAAACAGGGCACCCACCTGCTTTAGCAGGTTCATCAACATTCAGCGCCAGCGGCATGGCGGGGACCTTAATAAAATGGGAACCGGTAATACGGTTCCTGTTTTTTTTAGGAGGGTAGATATGCAATACTTAATGCGAACAGGTCTGGTCCTTGGTGAGGAAGCCTTAACAAGAATCAGGCAAAGTCGTGTAATTGTCTGTGGCTTAGGTGGCGTAGGTGGAGCAGCCGCAGAAGCTTTAGCGCGTAGCGGGATTGGCCATTTGAAGCTCATAGATGGAGATATAGTCGAACCGACTAACCTAAACCGTCAATTAGTGGCTCTCCAATCTACTATTGGTCAAGATAAATGTTTAGCAATGGCTACTAGGCTAAAAGAAGCTGCCCCTTTGACACAGGTGGAAGCGGTTAAGGTTATGCTTACCCCATTAAACCTAGTAGAGTACATTAAAGATACAGACTATGTTGTCGATTGTATTGATGATCTAAACGCTAAAACTGCATTAATTGTTTATTGTCTTAAAAACCAAATTCCCATTGTATCTTCGATGGGAGCTGGTGGTAGAGTAGATCCTACCCTTATTAGAAAAGGCGATATTTCTGAAACAAATACAGATCCCTTAGCTAAGGTAATGCGACATAGATTAAAAGAGCAAGGTATAGAAAAAGGCCTAAAAGTTGTTTATTCTTTAGAAAAACCAGTAAAAGCCAAGGAAGTTGCTGGTAAAATTACAATTGGTAGTACTGCTTTTGTTCCACCTGCTACAGGGCTTGCCTTAGCGTCACTGGTAATATTGGATTTAATAAAGTAATAAATAAAAAAACGTCAAGTAACGTGCGAAGGCTTGAGGACTAGTGTGCGAGAGAAAGTAGCCTTAGTTTTCCTCTAGGAAAACCAAGGCTACTTTTTTATCTCATTTTCAACATTGACTATAATTCTAATTTGTCCCATAATCAGTTCTCGTAAGGCTTTTTACGAAGGATTTTGCAGTTATGGGCAAGTTTCCTCTGCGATCCTCTTTTTTCGTACCACAAAGGAGAGATATTTATTAAGGTTGTACGTTTTGCAAAAAAGGTCAAAGTGTTCTTTCAGTACAGTTAGGGATTTAATAAAAGGAGGACGGTCGTTTGAATGAACAACATCTGGGTGATCGGTGGAATTACAGTCTACATGTTAGGAATGCTCTACATAGGGTGGAGAACTAGTAAAAACGTTAAAAACTCTGAAGACTTTATTGTAGCAGGCAGGAGGTTACCTCTTGGTCTTACAGTCGCTACCTTATTTGCTACCTGGTTTGGTGGTGGCACCTCAATGGGTGCTGCTGGCGAAGCTTATCAGAATGGATTTTTAGGGGCAATTGCAGACCCCTTTGGTGCTGGCCTTTGTCTCATATTAGGTGGCTTATTCTTTGTACGTACTATGAGACGTATGAAACTATTATCTATATCTGATTTCTTTGCTATTAAATATGGTAAAATGAATGAATTGCTAGCATCGGTTATTACTATTCCTGCATTTGTAGGCTGGGTAGCTGCCGAACTTGTTGCACTCGGTTTTATTGTTCATTCAGTAACAGGTCTAACTCCAACCTGGGCTATTATAATCTCTGCACTTGTGGTTTTGTTCTATACCTACCAAGGTGGTATGTGGGCAGTAACCATCACAGACTTTGTGCAGATGATCATTTTAGTTGCTGGCTTGTTATTTATTTTTCCCATAGTTTTACACGACGTAGGGGGATTATCTACTCTTCAAACACAAATCCCCAATGATATGTTTTATTTCTTTCCACGTAGCACTAAACCAATGGATTGGTTATTCTATCTACAAGCATGGCTAATTGTAGGCTTTGGCTCTATTCCTGGACAAGATTTGATGCAACGTGCACTTTCGAGTAAAGACGAAGCTACAGCTCAAAATGCTTCCTATATTTCTGGTATCGCCTACATTCTGCTTGGTATAATTCCAGTTACACTAGGGATTATTGGCAGACTTGTAGTTCCTAATATCGGTAACTCGGAAATGATTCTGGTGGTTTTAGCGCAAAAATATCTTCCTAATTTCGGTATTGCTTTATTTGTGGGTGCTTTATTATCAGCTATCATGTCTTCTTGTGATAGCGCTATATTAGCCCCAGCAAGTATTATTACAAGAAATATTGCTCCTCATTTTAAGAAACTCGATTCGAAGCAGGAACTAGTTGTCGCTAGATATGCTACATTAGGGATCACCATCTTGTCATTAATAATTGCTTTAAAGTTTCAAAATATCTATGACCTAATGGTAAGTTCTTGGGCCTTCCTATTAGTTGGCTGTTTTGTTCCTTTAATGTTTGGTATTTGGAGCAAAAAAGCCAATACACCTGCAGCGACAGCATCTTCACTTTCCGGTTTTACAGCTTGGATTATAGCTTCTGTTGTATCACCTAATACACCAAATGAACTTATTGGTTTAGCTGTAAGTTTTGTAGTTTTTGTAGCTGTAATGCTACTTACCTATAAAAAGGTGGCACCAAGACCTCTTGTCGATATCTATGGTCAATCTATTGACCTTAAATGGAGAGGTCCTATCCAAAAAGGTTATTATGAACCATCACTAGATCCTGTTGTAGAAAAGCTAACAGCAAGAGAGTAAATTAAATACCCCTAAAGAGAAAATCTCTTTAGGGGTATTCCTTTATCTACAGACAAAAGACCAGCCATAAGTGTAGGTACGCTTATCGCTGCCTAATATCTTTATCGTTAGATTATGATGTCCATAACCAAGATCAGGGGTTTCTACTACAATTCGCTGCTTTTGTTGATCAAATTTAGCATCAAGGACCTGGTTTTCTAGATCAGCATATACTTCAATAACATTTAATTCGGGAGGGAGTTCAACATCAGCTATAACTTTAACTGGTCGATAATTAATTACTTGAGCTTGGGATGGAACAGTACGTGTTACATTAAGTGGAGCACTTGCAACCTTACGGGCAAAATCTTCTAATGTATCTTTAGCATAGAGCATATGGCGTTTGAGTCTATAGGGGTTAGGAGTAAGGGTATTAGGCCCTTCTTCGATAAGGAAACATGAAGTAAAACCGACTTCTTTAGCCCAAGACTCAATTTCGTCTGTGTAAGCTCCATAAGGGTAAGCAAGGCCAGTTACAGGAGTACCTAAAAGTTTTTCTAGACGTTCTTTGTTATCTTTCATCTCCCAGACAGCACCACTTTTATTACTTCGAGAAAATTGGCTTAAATCAGCGTGAGATATAGTGTGTGCTTGAATACTCCAACCTAATTTTTGTAATTCTTGGAGTTCGGAAACAGTTAAACCGCCTGGACTAGGAGAATTTTTAATTCGTTCGGAGTAGATAAAAAGTGTTGCTGGTAGATTATATTTAGCGAGAATTGGTGCGGCATTAGTAAGAGTTTCTTTATACCCATCGTCAAAGGTAATCAACACAGGTTTTTCTGGTAAAGTGTTCTTACCTTCTAAAAAACCTGTAAAGGTATTAAAATCGATTACATTATACTGGGTAGCCTTTAGCCATTGCAGGTGATTCTCAAATGTAGAAGTTGAGATATCGATAAAAGAAGGACCATTATCAATAATTCGGTGATAGGCCAGAATTGTGATGGTTGGAACTTGGCTTTCGGGAACAGATAAGGCCTCTAACTCGTTTTCGCAACCTACTAAGAAGATGGTCACAAAGAGAAAAATAACCAGAAAAACTTTCAGGTATCTTTTCATAAAATGCCCCCCTAAATATTAGACTTATGGTTTAAGATGTTTAAGAGCAAATTCCATAGCTGCTCTAGTATAATTTTCGCCACCACCATCATGACCACTAAAAGGAAATACAAGAATCTCTTTAGGTGCCAAGATGCGATTATAAGCCGCAAAGATACCTTTAGGCAGACAGACGGTGTCCTGCATACCGACAGACACTAGAACTGGACATTTTATTGCAGGAGCTAAATTGACATTATCAAAGTAACTGAGTGTTTTAAAGAAAGCTGGGGCTTTATCGGGATAAAGTCTTAAATACTCGATAACTTCTTTAAGAGAACTTGTTGAATAAAGTACACCTTGTTCCATTAGGCACATATTAGGGACAGCCGCTACAGCAAGAGCAATATGCTCACTAAGAGCTGCAGTGGCTAAGGTTAGCCCACCACCTTGGGAGCCACCTTGAAGCATTATCCGCTTGGGATCGACATCAGGAAGACTTCGAGCTAGGTCCACCATACGTAGGGCATCAACAATTAAGCGACGATAATAACATTGGTAGGGGTTGTCTAGGCCTTGGGTAACCCATCCAGGTACATGGCCTCCTTCATAACCGCTATCCCCACTAGCGCCTACTTGACCTCTAAGGTCAAAGGCAAGTACACCTATACCGTTTAGCAGGTAGGAAGCAAAACTGCTAGGAGAAGAAGCATACCCTCTGTAACCATGGAAAAAAAGACATAAAGGGTAGGTCTTCTGGTCATTTTCTGGTAAAAGGTACCAACCTGAAAGAGGAGTGTCATCATATCCTTTTAAGGTAACCTTAAAGATCCTTGCTTTCAGTGGATAGCTTACGGCTTCCATAGTGAATTCTAATTTTTCTTTAGCGAGTTCTTTAGTTTGGGTCCAAAAAGAGTCAAAATCATCTGGTTTGTAGATCTGAGGATTATAATCGTAGAGATCACTTGCCAGTTTTTCATAAAGAAACATTGCGATACCTCCCCAAAAGGAATAAAAGTAATTTAATCAAAAAAGCTTATACTTTACCCTATACTAAGTTGGCTTGAAAAGCCCTGCACGAAATGTAAAGTTATAAAAAAAGACCAGACACTAAGTCTGGCCTCAAAAAAAATCTGTTACTTTTTATAACTTCTTAAAACGCCACCAATATTGGTCTTTTCTTCGACAAGGAATAATTTTGACCCATCCTTATTAACTGCGATACCACCAATGTTGGAGGTGATGCCTAGTTCAGAACGGGTTAGTTCTGTAACCTTGCCATTTTCCCAAATAGAAACAGCTACACTGCCATCGTTATAATGAGCTACATAGATTCTGCCAGCATCGTCAGCTGCAGTAGCAAAACCACCACTAGCGAGGCTAGCTAGTTTAGTAACCTTACCAGAAGCCACATCAATTTTATATAGGGTAGAAGAACCAGTGTCAACTGCATAAATGCTATTTCCTTTTAAGTAAGGAAGACGTACAGGTCCAATATCAGCCCAACCGGTGTTGCCCCATTTTTCGTCTAGTTCAGGTTCGCCTTTACTTATTTTAATCTTATAAATACCACCGTTACCGGAACGGTCAGCTGCATAGATGTTACCGTCTTTATCAGCGACAACACCTTCACAGTCGGTAATACCAAAACCACTGATATCAAAAGTATCCATATGGAAAAGATCACGATCGAGAAGGAAAACTTCTAAAACATCACTACCGGGAGCAAAAACTTCGCCTTTTTCATTGGCGAAAACCGCTTTCGCATAAGCACTTGCGTTTATTTCAGTGAGTTTAGCTTCGCAAACTACATCGCCAGATTTGGTATCAATTGCTAAGATTGTTCTATCTAGTAAAGCGCCCACATAGATAGTTTTTTCATCTGGACTTAGTGATGCTCCACGTGCGGTCTCACCAATTGGTATCTCTAAGTCGTCTTTGAACGCCAACACAGGAACCGTTGCCACAAGTAGAAAAGCTAAAAATGCTAACGTGAACCTTTTCATGTTTTCTCCCTCCAAGTCATACCTAAATTGTTAAGGTTCTGTTAAGAAGTTCTTTCCTTAGATTACTTTTCCTGCAAAGAATATTAATAATCATAGTAATAACTAGCACTTAGAAATATCTTAATCTCGCCACTAATATATTGGCAAGCATTTTTGTCTTGCTAACGAAATATAAGAAATTTACTTTGCTTAGGAGATTTCTGTACAGTTGGTAGCGAAAATGATAGTTTTTCAGCAATTCTAAAGTTATTGAAGCAGTGGATTCTAGGAAAAACAACATAGCGAAACAAGAAAGTTGCAAGGAAAGGAAAATATGTGTCAAATTCAACGTTTGCGGGATTTATAATTTGGCTAAAGGCAGAGAAAAACTAATAATTTCTTTGGTGGTAGAGATTGCTAGCTAAATACAACCAAAGTAATTTTGGTACAAACTTAGGAAATTATCCTAAAATCTAGAGCTAATTAAGTTAAGCATATATTTAAGGGCCGGTAGTATTTTTTACTACTGGCCCTTAAATAGTTAAAGCTCGGGGGTATAGTTTTTATTAGCTGCTAACTTTGGGAAGGAGAAGTAGCAGATTAGAAAGATCACGTTGGTAAAAAGTTAGTTTATTGTTAATCATAGCCTGCAGGAAAGGCAGGTCTAGTTATAAAAACTAAGAAGGGGAGATTATCTCAAAGGATAAGACAACTAGTTTATGATGATACCTAAGAAGACAAAAGTACTTGTTCTTATCATAGTAGTTAGGAGCAATTTCCCCAGTCAGATTACTTCTTGTTATATTAATTAAGACCAATTAGTCCCTTTCGGGTTACTTTTTTGAAAATATTGTTTCTTAAGTAGTAGTCAAGTGATAAGATAAAAGAAAGAATGAAAAGCTCTGCTTGCTAAACTTGCTAGGGGGTGTAGATATGGCAAACTTAATAAATAATTTTGGCATCCTAGATATAATTGATATATTAATTGTGGCAGCAGTGATCTACCGTACGATGCTGTTTATTAAAGGTACAAGGGCAGTTTCCTTAATTAAAGGCGTGGCAATTATTTTTCTAGCAAGTATAGCAAGCCGTTTAGTAGGTTTTAAAACAGTTAATTGGTTAATTCAACAATTAGTTACCTTATTTATGGTAGCATTGCCAATTGTCTTTTATCCAGAATTACGTAAGACCTTAGAGCAATTAGGTCGAGGGAACTTCTTCCAAAAAGATGATCGGTTTTCAATTTTTGAGCGGGGACAATCACAAAAAGCCGTTGGTGAGCTAGTACGAGCTGCAGAAAAGTTTTCGGAAAAAGGTATTGGTGCTTTAATTGTTCTCAAACGTGAAAGTGGTTTAATGGAATATGTGGAAACAGGTACTCTTTTAGATGCCATTGTTAGTGGAGCACTACTAGAAACTATTTTCTTTCCTAACACTAGTTTACATGATGGCGCAGTAATTATAGAAGGAGATCGTGTGGTAGCTGCAGGATGTTTGTTGCCACTTTCAGATAATCTTGACCTATCTAGAGAACTAGGTACTCGTCACCGTGCTGCTGTTGGTCTTTCTGAGATATCAGATGCTTTAGTTGTTGTTGTATCTGAGGAGACTGGTACTATATCGTTAGCTGAGGATGGTAAGCTACAACGCTATTTAACTCCTAAACAATTGCAAGAGAAACTACTTTCTAACCACCAAACTGTTGAAAAGTTTTGGCCTTTTGCACGGGGAGGGAAAGAAGCGTGAAATTACGTATTAATAACAGGGATATCTATCTGAGAGGTCTAGCACTTTTAATTGCTGTGATCTTTTGGATCTTTGCTCAGCAAGATATGCAGGTGCCAATAATTAAGGAGAATGAGCATTACCAAAAGATTATGAAACCCGTTGTTTTTGCGAATATAGATCCTGATGTTTTAGTTACTTCACCAGCTCCAGAAATCTTTTTAGAGATATCGGGACCTTTTTGGCAACTGAATCAAAAACAAGATGAGATTGTTGTTGTTGCTGATCTTGAACGAAAAGGGCCGGGACGTCATACTGTGAAGATTGAGGTAAGAGTTCCGGAAGGATTAAAGATAGATCAATATTATCCTGATAAAGTCGATGTAAAGTTAGAGAAAAAGGAGACTAGGAAGCTGAAGGTAGAGCCAGTTTTGTTGGGTACCTTACCAGTTGATTTAGCTATTTCTACAATTGATATAGTTCCTCAGCAAGTTGTAATTACAGGCCCCCAATCATATATCAGCCAAGCAGATAAAGCTTTCGTTGCTTTAGATCTGACTAGTCCACGGGCAGGTAAATATAAGCAGAATCTTAAAATACAAATAAAAACACATGATCAAAAGACTTTAGAAGGTTTAGCTTTAGAACCACAACTTGCTAAGGTAGAGTGGGATATAATAAAACAAGAAGGTATAAGAGTGCCTGTTAAAGTGGTTATGAAGAAAAAAGAGGATAATTTAAATATAACCGTAAACCCACAGGAGGTACTTGTTTTTAGTAATAAGACTGATATTAAAGCGATTTTAACAGAACCTGTTTCTTATGATAAATTACCTTATCAAGGTGAAATAGCTCTAGTTAAACCTAAGGATGCAGAGATATGGCCTACATCTGTAAAAGTAAGTATTGAAAAAAATCACAATAATCAGGAGGCGAGGTAAAACATGTCCAGGCTTTTTGGAACCGATGGAGTTCGTGGGATCGCCAATCAAGAACTTACTATAGAACTTGTTATGAGGCTTGGTCGTGTGGCAGGCTTTCTCGCCACAAAAGAAGGACGAGGGAAAGTATTAGTTGGTAGAGATACAAGATTATCAGGAGAAATGTTAGCTGCTGCATTAATAGCTGGGATTACTAGCTCAGGAGCCGATGTTTACGATTTAGGCGTTATTCCTACTCCAGGGGTTGCTTATTTGTGTCGTAGTTTAGAAGCTGATCTTGGAGCAGTAATCTCAGCTTCACATAATCCTTTTGACGACAATGGTGTTAAGTTTTTTGGTAGTGATGGCTATAAATTAACTGATGTAGAAGAAGATCGTATTGCTAGTTATATAGTCGATAGTAAGGGTTCATCTATTGAAGATACTTTGCCACATCCTGTGGCAGAGAAAATTGGTCGAGTGCGTAAAATCGATGATGCTTGGCAGATGTATGCTGATTTTGTTAAATCAACAGCTAATTTTTCTTTAGAAGGATATAAGATTGCTTTAGACTGTGCCAATGGTGCCGCCTACCTTGCTGCACCCAACGTACTAGAGAGTTTAGGCGCAGAAGTGATATTATTAAATGCAGATCCTAATGGTAAAAATATTAACCAAAGTTGTGGTTCAACACATCCTGATCAACTGAAAGAAGCTGTAATTAGAAGTGGTGCTCAAGTAGGTATTGCTCACGATGGTGATGCTGATAGAGTGATCTTTGTCGACGAAAAAGGTGAAATAGTTGATGGAGACCATCTAATGGCTATTGTAGCTTTAGATCTTATGGAGAGAAATGAATTACCCAACAAAGGTATTGCAGCTACTATATATTCCAATCTAGGTTTAAAAGATGTCTTAAGTAAACATGGTGGTACAGTTCATATCACCGATAACGGTGATCGCTATGTCTTACAAGAAATGTTAAAAAGTGGTCTAATATTAGGTGGAGAGCAATCAGGCCATATCATCTTTCTTAACTATAATTCAACAGGTGATGGGCTGATCTCCGCAATACGCTTATTAGAAGTGATTGTGAGAAAGAGAAAACCACTTTCGGAATTAACTGCACAAATGTTTACTTTTCCGCAACTCCTTGTTAACGTTCGAGTTAAAGATAAAATACTAGTTATGGAATCTGAACTAGTTAAGCAGGCCATTAAAAAGGCCACTGAAGAACTAGGCAAAGAAGGGCGTATCTTTGTCCGGCCTTCAGGCACAGAATCTCTCATAAGGGTAATGGGCGAGGCGAGAGATAGTGGTATGGTACGTAAGATAGTTAACGAAGTTGCGGCAGCGATAGCTTCGGTTGATAAAGATAATTAAATTAAACTAGCAGGCAAGAAATATTCATGCCTGCTAGTTTTGGCATTGATAATAGTTATATTGCAAAGGACAAAAAGAATACAAAAGAGAACTATTAATAGACTTAAGTAACTTGTGAAAAAGGTAGGTGAGAGGCCATGGCTATCCTTGGCCTCGGCATAGATTTAGTTGAACTAGACCATTTTCAAAAAAAATTAAGTAAACGATTTTTGACTAGAGTATATGCAGAGGAAGAATTAGCATATTGCTTACAAAAAAAAGATGCCACTCCCTCATTAGCAGCTCGTTTTGCAGCTAAAGAAGCAGTAATTAAAGCATTTGCCTGGAGATTGTTTAGTCAAAGTTTAAAAGATATAGTGGTTATTAAAGAAGAAAATCTACCACCTCGAATCGAATTAAGAGGTAAAGCTCTGGAAAACGCTAGTAAATTAGGTAACTATAAGATATTTGTTAGTCTAACACATACAGAGAAATTAGCTATGGCTGAAGTTATTGTTGCAGGTGGTGAGGTAGAGTGAAATTAGTATCTAAAAACGAGATGCAAGCTATAGATATTAGAACTCAGGAGGAGTTTGGCCTTCCCGGGCTTGTTTTAATGGAACAGGCAGGGGAAAGAGCAGCTTCTTTTCTTCTTGAGCGTTTTGGAACTAAGACCCGTTTCGTCATATTAGTGGGACCTGGGAATAATGGCGGCGATGCTTTAGTTGTTGCGAGAAGACTATTTCTAGCTGGTTGTAAGGTCTGGACTTTTCTAGCTGGTGAAAAAGACAAATTAACAGTTGCTACTCAAGCTAATTTACACATCTATGAAAAATTAGGTGGAGAAGTTAAATATATAGCAGTAGAAAAAGACAAGCTTCCCATGATTTTTATGGTAGCAGATGTAATTGTTGATGGTCTGTTAGGAATTGGAGCAGAAGGCTTATTAAAAGAACCATTATTAGAATTGGTCAAAGCTATAAATGAGGCTGAAGCCACAGTAGTCTCTCTAGATATACCAACAGGAATTCATGCTTCTACAGGTGAAGTATTAGGAGATGCAGTTAAGGCAGATTATACGATTACTTTTGGTCTACCAAAGTTAGGTATGGCTCTTTATCCTGGTGCTTGGTATGTAGGTGAGATAGTAATAGAACCAATCTCATTTCCACCCAAGTTGCTAACAGCAGAATCGATTAAAGGGCATTTAGTAGATCAAGGGGATTTGGCACCACTACCAAGACCTGTAGATAGTCACAAAGGGAGTTTCGGTAAAGGACTAGTATTGGCAGGCTCTTTGGGGATGTGTGGAGCTGCAGCTCTAACAGCAGAGGCAGCTTTAAAAACAGGCGCTGGGTTAGTGCAAGGGTTAGTACCCAAAGAAATAATTCCAATATTACAACAGCTCTTACCAGAAATGACTTTAAAAGTATATGACCCTGCCCAAGAGATTGATTACTCAGAATACAATTGTTTAATGATTGGTCCTGGTTGGGGAGTGACTGATGAACATAGGGATTATCTTTTATTAGCTTTAGAAGAGGCTAAAAAGAACGCAATACCAGTAGTTTTAGACGCAGATGCTTTAACAATTATCGCTAAAAATAATATTAGCCTCAAATGCCCAACAATTTTAACTCCACACCCTGGGGAAATGAGTAGACTTTTAGGTAAGAGTATCGCTAAAGTGCAAGAAAACCGTATTGGCTGGGCTCAGACTCTCGCCCGCGACACAGGAGCAATTGTTGTCTTAAAAGGAGCACACACAATTATTGCAGAGCCTGATGGACGTTTTTATGTCAATCCAACAGGTAATGCGGGTATGGCAACTGCAGGTAGTGGCGATGTTTTAACAGGAATCATAGGAGGGCTTTTACTCCAAGGTGTTCCTCTTGGTAAAGCTGCAGTAACAGGTGTTTATTTACATGGCCTTGCTGGTGATTTAGCGAGGGAGAGATTAGGTAGTAGATCACTTTTAGCACGTGACATTATTGTTTCGCTACCAGAGGCGTTAATTCGGATCTATGGAAAATAAATTCAACATCCCAAAATGGTTGGTGATATAAATGGAGGATCTTAGAGCTTGGATCGAAGTTGATTTAGACGCGATTATTCACAACTTAAAGTTGATAAAATCAATTGCGCCTAAAAGTCAGATCATGGCAATTATTAAAGCTAATGCCTATGGGCATGGGGCTATTTCTGTGGCTAAAACAGTTTTAGCTAATGGAGCCTCTTGGCTGGGTGTAGCTATGGTTGAAGAGGGTATAGCCTTAAGAGAAGCTGGCTTAGCTGCTCCAATATTAATTTTAGGGGTTGTACCAGAAGCAGAAGTACCACTTGCTGTAAAGTGGAATTTGTCTACTACTTTTACCGATTTCAAAGGGGCAGAAGTTTTAGCCAGAGCAGGTAAAGCACTAGGTAAAAAAGCATCAGGACAATTAAAAATTGATACCGGAATGCATAGGCTTGGTGTTTATCCGGAAAAAGCAGCCGAGCTTTTAAAAGCTTGTGAAAAATTAGACGGTTTAAAAGTAGAAGGCATGTTTACTCATTTGGCTACAGCAGACTGTGAAGACAATTCTTTAGCTAAGAAACAGGTTGAACAGATACTTAATTTACGTAAAGAATTAGGTAATAAATGCCCACCACTAGTGCATTGGGCTAATAGTGCTGCTGCACTTTATTTAGCTGAGGATAGTTCCTTTATCAGAGCTGGTATTGCTCTTTATGGACTCAAGCCAAGTGCTGACCCATTTTGGGATAAGCTAAAGCCGGCTCTATCTCTCAAAGCACGCATCTCTCGAATTGAAAGAGTAGAAGCTAACCAACCCATAGGGTATGGAGCTAGCTATTACACCAAAGAACCTTGTCAGATTGTAACAGTACCAGTTGGCTATGGTGATGGTTATACCAGACGACTCTCTCATAAAGGTACTGAGGTGCTAATTGGTGGTAACCGCTACCCAGTTGTAGGGAATATCTGCATGGACCAATTGATGGTTGAAATACCTCTAAAAAAACAAATTGACGTTACGGATGAAGTCACGCTTATAGGTAGTCAAGGATCAGAAGAGATCAGTGCTGAAGAATTAGCTATAAAAAGTGATACAATTCATTATGAGATAATTACTGAACTTTCAATTAGGCTAGAACGCATTTATAAAAAAGGTTCCAGTAGAGTAAGATAATATTTTAGGGGTGTATGTGTTGAAGTCAAGATTAGTAATAATGTTTGTTTTGTTGATGACGGTATTCGCTGCCGCCGCTGATTACAGTGGTTCCTTAAGTTTAACTTATGATACTAATCTTAAGTTACAACCAGAGTTTACAGCTGCGGCTTCTTTTTATGGTGGTCAGTTGAATGTAAAATTAAAAAAAGGTCTAACCAACTGGGATGAAGATCTACTTTTACCTAGTTTAGCTGTTGAGGCTAATCTTTTTAGCGGAAGCTACGATTTTATTTATAAACTGTTAGGTTTTGACTGGCGTTATGAAAAGCTACTATCTAGTTTGGGTGACCGACGTTATTTTGTCGCCCATCGCATTAAAGCTGCTAAGAACGATTGGCCAATATATTTGGATTTCTTTGAGACTAGTGTTTTGAAGGGGAACAATTTATGGTTAATGTATAACCCGGTACCTTTCTTACCTGTTTATTTGGTTCAACATATTGGCTTGAATAATAAAGAAGTTAATAACCGAGATATTAATGTTGATATGGGTTTTAACTTAGGTTATCAGTTTAAAAATCAAGCTTTAACCTTTGTCGAAGTAATTGTCGACGATTTCCCCGCTATCCCCTGGATCGATGTGCAGTTACCGATAATGGGAGTAACGTTAGGCTATAATAGCCCCGAGATAGCTAAGCATAATGGTACTATGCGTTATGCTTTGGGATATACAGCTAATACACGTTATCTCCATGCTCATTATGGTGGTTTAATGCGCTATACAAATAGTAATGAATTTCTTGGCGACGATTTAGGCCCAGATGCACAACGGTTCATGGTAGCTTTTAAGCATACTAGGGCAAATCTAACTGGTGGATTGAACTTAAGCTTTGAGCAACATGGTCCTGGTGATTTAACCGAAAATTGGCTACAGCTTGGAAGAGAAGAAGCGTTTAAACAGTTCTTCCTTAGTGAGATCGTGGAGAATAAGTTACGTCTAGGTGCTTCGCTAGAAAAAAACTTTAATAAACTAGTTTTCACCACCAAAGTAGCTCTAACTAGAGTAATCCCCAAAGAAAGTGGAGCATTTACTGAATATAATGGTAACATTAGTTTAGGTTACCAATTTTAGCTCAATGCACACCTAAATAGGTGTGCATTCTGATATTAAATAACTATTAGCAGGCTTTAAAAAGAGTAATGTGGAATTATTCCACCAGGAAGAAAAAAGGAGCTGGTTACATGTCATTAGTTCTGGACCGATCTCTTTATCCTGCAGTACCTGTAACCTTTAGACAGGATGGGGGTATCGATTGGGAGGCTCAAAAAGCTTATGCTAGGTGGATGGCAACCCAACCAATCTCTGGTGTAGCTCTTTGGGCACATACAGGTAGAGGACTCTTGTTATCTTCTCAAGATAGAAAAGCCGTATTCCAGGTTTGGCGAGAAGCATTAGGTACAAACAAACAGATTATCTGTGGCGTTGGTAGCCGGGGGGCAGATACAGCTGAGGGTTTTACTGAAGCAGCTTACCAAATGGGTATAGAAGCTAAAACACTAGGTGCTGATGGTATTTTATGCTATGCACCAGTCTATTTTCGTGGTAAAGAGAATCAAGACGAATGGATAGTAAAATATCACAGTACTTTAGATAAATTAGGCTTACCGATGGTACTATTTTATCTTTATGAAGCTGCAGGTGGCATCACCTATAGTCTTGATGTTTTAAGAAAATTATTCACCTTGGAAAATGCTGTGGCCATCAAGATGGCTACCCTTGATTCTGTAATGACTTACCAGGATGTCTCTAACCTTTTACAACAAGAGTTTCCTAATAAAGTACTTATAACTGGTGAGGATCGCATGTTTGGTTATACAGTAGCTAGAGGTGCTAAAGGAGCTCTTGTAGGTATTGGCTCAGCTTTTCCTGCCTTACAAAAAGCAATGATTGACAGTTATTATGATGAGGATTATAAGAAGTTTGTCCAGTTAATGTTGTTGGTGGATAAGTTGGCGGAAGTTACATTTACTAGACCAATGGAAGGTTATATCGAACGAATGCTTCATGTTCTGGTTCTACAAGGATTAGTACCACAGGAAGCTGCCTTTGATCCCTATGGTCCTGGGGTTACTAGTGAAGAAAAAGAAGCTATCGCTAGGGTGGTTCAGGAACTGGAGGGGGCAAAATGGTAAAACCAACCTACTTTTTGCCAACCAACTTTACCTTACCCGAAGACACTTATAAAGCTCTAAACGAGGATTACCACCAAACATTATTAGAACCTGAAGAGCATATAAAAAATCGTTATAGTATTGATGTATCTAGCTTCTATGGACCGTATAAAATACGTCATCCTTTTGGTAAGGCTTCTGGGCAATTATCAACTAACCAAGCTCAAGTTAAATCAGATCTAGAAGGTGGCCTAGCTTTTACAGTTCTAAAAACTGTTATTGCTGAAAGCGAAGATCATCAATCGGAGATGGAAGCCTGGAAGATCAAAGCTCCCAGGATGGAAGTGGAAAAAATTACTTCCCAAAATGGCGAAGAAGGTTATACGGTAACTTGGAAGGGTAGAGGTTGGGAAAAAACCTTAGAAGAGTACTTGGAATTCTTAGAAGAATCCTTAGCTTTAGCGAAAAATTATCCTATCATTCCTAGCTGTAAATACCATCTACCACCTTTAGGGGAAGAGTACAAAGTCGATGAATATATCTATACAACCCAAAAGATCTACCAGAGTTGGCGGAAATATCGTGAAGAAGAGTTAGTTTTAGAAAAAGATTTTAGTGCTACTTTAGCTGGTACCGATCTAGCTGGAGCTAAAGAACAAGTTTTAGCTTGGTTAACTGAAGTCCCAGCCAAGATCAAAGAAGCGTCGGATGCTTCGATTTATCTGGGTGTCAAATTAATGAATACAATGCTTCCAGATGAATTCCAAAGAGAGATGGTTAAATTACTCTTAGGGCCAGATAGCAACTGGTTAGGTGATTATGCAGTTTGTTTTAACAGACTTTTTGATCCGAATAAAGGGTTTGCCGGCAAAATAGGTGTAGCTTATGGAGGTTATGATCTCTCTGATCGTAATTTGTGGGCCTTAGAAGAGTTATTACCTAATAAACCCACAAGACCGATCTCTGCTACTGGTAATATCTGTTCTGGTCGCCTAATGCTTGAATACGCCCTGCGTGGAGCTATTAATGGCCAATTGCATACTTTCTTTCAATTACCTCAAACTGAATATGCTCCCATCGAGGGCTCAAGAACACAAAAAGCTATTCATGAGCTGCTTTTTAATCCTAGTAAGGGACTAGTAGCTGGTTTATTGTATATAAGAGATAAACTTAATAAAAACCAAGAACCGTTTTCATTTATCGAAGTAACAAAACTTAACCCTAATGAACTAAATGAGGTCAAAAGGTAGGTGTAAAAGATGGATGAAAAAATCCGTATAGATAGTGTGGAACTCTATCAGATTGCTATACCTCTCATAGTCCCTTTTGAGATCTCTGGAGGTCGTAGCTATAACCGACAAAGTATTATTATTAAGATGAAGTCGGGTAGCCTTATAGGCTATGGAGAATCTGCTCCCTTTGATGCCCCTTTTTATTCGAGTGAGACTATTTCTTCTGTGAAAGCTATGCTAACTGAGTGGTTGATCCCCAAGGTTATTGGCCAAGAATTCTCTTCTATAGAGGAGTTTAATAAAACTCTAGCGGTGGGAATTAGAGGTAATAACTTTGCTAAAGCGGGACTAGAAAACGCCTATTGGGATTTAGTTGCGAAGAAGAATAACCTACGTCTAGTTGAGGCTATTAAAATAAAGCTTCGTGATCTAGGTGTAGATACTAAACATTTAGAGCATAAGGAGTACATTGAAAGTGGAGTTTCTGTAGGTATTCCTGAAGATCGTAGCTTAGATACCTTGAAAAAATGGGTTAATGAGTATGTTGATGAAGGTTATAAAAGGATTAAGATCAAAATTAAACCCGGTTGGGATCTCGATGCAGCCCGAGCGACTAGGGAAGTCATTGGTAGAGATTTTCCTTTCTGGGTCGATGCTAATTCAGCTTATGAACTAGAAGATGCACCTATTTTTCAAGCTTTAGATGAGATGGAATGTCTCTTTTATGAGCAACCATTAAATCATGATGATATCCTAGATCATCACCGGCTAGCTAAACTCGTCAAGACACCAATCTGCTTTGATGAATCTCTAAAGTCACTACGAGTGGGTAGGCAAGCTGTGGAGTTAGGTTCGATTCCTGTATGGAATATCAAAATTCAGCGTATTGGTGGACTATTAGAAGGCTTAAAACTATACAAGCTTGCAGTGGAAAAGGGGATAAAACTTTGGGGCGGTACCATGCCTGAATCGGGGTTAGGTGCTATGCCTATCTTAGCTTTAGCATCGTTTAATGGTTTTGTTTATCCAGCTGATGTTGAAGCTAGTGCCAGATGGTATGGAAAAGGCAAGGATTTAATCGAGATTGAGATGAGCCATGATGGTAAGATTGCTTTACCAAGTGGAGCGGGTATCGGTATTGAACCTAATTGGCACATTATGGAAAAGTATGGTAAGCCAATAGGAAGTTTTTAATAACAAAGGAAATTGATTTACTAATTAGAATAGCCTAGTATTGGCAATTGGCCAACGCTAGGCTATTTAAAAAGAAAGCTCAAGTTATGAAGTAAGGAAGTGCTCCTAAAATGGATTTTCAAGCAATATGGACCAAATATGAACGAGATATTATTGAGCTAAGGCGTAAGTTACACAGTTTACCAGAGCTATCTCGTAAGGAATTTAAAACAACAGAAATAATTGCTGAGTTTTTAACAGCTAGAGGAATTGAAGTGACAAGGCCACTAGCGACAGGTCTAGTAGCTAGTATTAAAAGAGGTTCTGGTCCAGTGGTTGCTTTCAGAGCAGATATCGATGCTCTACCTGTTAAAGAAGAGACCGAATTGCCTTTTGCCTCAAAAAATGAAGGTTGTATGCATGCTTGTGGCCATGATGGTCATGCTAGTATGCTTGCTTTAGGTCTACTTGCTTTTTTAGAAGATAAATCTTGGCAAGGAGAAGTAAGGGGAATTTTTCAACCATCAGAAGAGATGTATGGTGGGGCTAAACCAATGATTGAAGCTGGAGCTTTGGAAGGCGTAGATTTCATTTTAGCTTTGCATATTTGGCCAGAACTACCCCAAGGTGTGTTAGGTAGTAGGGTTGGAGCTATTATGGCTTCGAATGACCGCTTTAGTATCAAGGTTAAAGGGCAAAGCGCCCATGGAGCTGCACCTCATTTAGGTGTCGATCCGATAGTAGCGGCTTGCAATCTAGTTACCTCCTTACAAACACTAGTTGCTAGAGAAATAGCTCCTTGGGATGGTGCAGTTTTAACTATTGGCTCTATCGAAGCAGGAACTGCGTATAATATCATCCCCAAAGAAGCGACAATGCAAGGTACGATCCGTACTCTTTCACCTCAAACTAGAGAAAAGATGGAAGCTAGTTTGAGAAGGTTATGCCATTATAATGCTAAAGCTTTTGGTACGGAAGCCGAGGTAGAGTATGTAGAACAGTATCCACCTACAATGAATCATCTAGAAGCTATCGAAACTGTCAAAACCAATCTACCCCAATCACTTTCTTATCGGGAATTAGATCATTCTTCCATGGCTGCAGAAGACTTTGCTTATTATATCGAGAAGGTTCCGGGGGCCCTGCTATTTCTTGGTAGTGGTACTAAAGAATATAGTTACCCACTCCATCACAGTAAATTTAGTTTCGCGGAAGAGATCCTGCCAACTGGCGCTGAGGTTTTTTATAAAACAGGTAAAGCTTATTTAGTAAAAGATCAATAATTGTAGCAGAGTAGAAGAAAACCGAAAACACTCTAAAAAAAGATGCCGAAATATCTTTCCTTTAGCGAAGAAACTAACAAATATATTTCTCTAGAGGACCTTTTTGCTGTGTTATAAGTGGTCTAAGAAATGTGTTTTTATAAAAGAGTCAAGTGAAAAAGTAATTGCTACTTTGTAATGTTATTTCAACCCCTATTTTGATGGCAGTCCATCAGAGTAGGTAATCATGCCTAATGGTACTTTACTTTTTTAACAAAGTTGGTACTAGAGTAATTTATTCGTCAGGATGTGGTTTGCGTCAAATTTGTCAAGTATTTCTTCTCTCCGTAAAGAAAGCTGAAGGTTGAAAAGGGTGATAGATAATTTTTCTTTTTCTATAAAAATTTATGTGATTCGTCATAAGGTTTATATCATCTTGTGTGTATGGATCAAGGCATTTTCCTTTTGGAATAATTCTACGAATAAACTCATGGTTGTTTTCTGCCTGCCACCTTTCAGATGTGGAGACGATTTATCACAATAAAATATTCTAGTTCTACGGTTGTTCTGATCATCAAATTCTAGTTTTAGTATCTTAGTAAATTCGCAGTCATTATCCGTTAAGAAAACAGGAAATAGTCTTTGAAAGGTAGCGCTCATAATTTTTAGTATAGAGCATGAAATATATCGATAACACTTTGAGAAGTATTGGCATCTCTTAGAAAAGCTAGCATAAACAAAGTTTCAATAAAATGGAGTATCAATAAAACCTTTCCACCTTTAACTCTCTCTACAGTGACCATCTTAACTACTGGCATGTCGGGGTTTCTTTCATAAAGGTTTTAAAGTCGTCATAGGTGCGACCAATTCTACAGCTTTTATCAACTTTAAAACAATCTTAAGCTTTCTTTCGCGGGCGAAACTTAACCTTTCGAGGAAGATTAATATTTCTGGCAGAGAAAGGTTTGGAGCCTATATAGTTAAATAGTTTTTTCGTAATACATGATAGCGTCGTGATTGGTTACATATATGTTTGGAAACGAAGATGCTTATCTACACTGGTGGCTTGTTCATGCTATAAATGGGAGAAAGAATATAAGAAATGCACAACTGAAGAACGAGTAAACAGAGTTTAAATGTCTCATATGGATTTATGGCGACCTAGATAAAATGAAAGTTTGCTGAGGGTTAGCTTTTGTGCTACACGAGGCAAATGAGGTATGTCTAAATAGTTGGATTAAAAGTGCCAAGTTAACACGACCTCTATTCGCTGGATGTGTAAAGGAAGTTTTGCTAGATAATTTGGCTTTATTCTTTGGTGATGCTGTTAGATGTATGATAAGTGTGCATAAGGTGTACGCTTTCAAAATTCTTCCATGAAAAAGAAGTAGATAGTTTAGTATGATTATCAACTTTAGAAGGAGAAATAATTGCACTGACGAATAATAAAAGGGAGGTTTTATACTACCACGTATGAAACCGATTGCAAAGCAATCTATGTAATTTAGAGGAGGGGTATTACGAGAAAAAGTAAGGAGTGGGGTTATATGGTGAGATTTCATTTGAATAAGGGGGATGTAAAAATGAAAAACAAATCTTTGGTATGTGTTTTGGTTTTAGCATTGTTATTAACAGCAATGCCAGCTTTAGCTGTAAATGTCAATGTAGGTGGAGAAGTTAACTATATTTTTGTTGCTCCTATTAGTACAAGAAAACCAAGTGCTAGTTCAAATTCAGAAATTAAATATAGTTTTAACACAACTATAGACAAAAAGTGGTTTTTAAAGGTAGATTATAATTTGAGTTTTTCAAAAAAAACACTTGATGAAGCTGCAAAGCTTAAACCTGAAGAAAGGATTTACATCGACACTTTTGTAGATAAAATTGAGATTAAGTATGCTGATAAAAATTTGAATTTTGCAGCGTATAAGAACCCAGGTGGAAGTATAGGTGAACTAAAAGACACACATAACTTGCTAGTATTTCCTACACCGTGGGGTGATCCTAACGGATATATGTTGAGAGGATCAGCAAAACCATTTGGTGTTAATATTGATTGTCAGGTTATTGATTCTGGTTGGTATGCATCTGAAATGAATGGTTTTTATATTAGAGGTAGTGCAGATATCAAAGGAAATACTTTAAATATTGCTGGTCGTACAATCAATGGTGAAAAAGGCGTATTTGATCTATATCAAGGTGCTTTACATGGTGCTATTCCTATAGGTAAGTTGAAATTGGAACCAGGAATAGGTTTGACTCAGAGAAATGACAAGAAAAAAGACAATATGGCCTTTGGTATTAAACTTGCTGGACCTGTTGTTAAGGATCTTGAAATCGATGTCTCGACAAGATTAAGTCAAGCTAATTTTGAAAGTCGCTATTTTAATGGGGACTATTCAGAGCAAAAAGCTGCTGTGACATGGAAAAAAATGCTTAAAGTATCTGGAGAGCTTGTTGGTCCATTATCAGATTGGAAAACTCGTACTCTAACTCTTAATACTGAGTGGAGAAATAGCACTTCAAATAACGATTTTGCTAAGCAGTTTGAAGCTGATAAATACTATACAAATAACGACTTTGGTCTAGGCTTAAAATACATTAGAGATAAAAAAAGCGAAGCAGATAATCCTGAAAACACTATTTTAGTAAGAGGTACTACTCCAGTATTGCCAAAGAAATTATGGGTATTAGGCAGTGCAACTTTAGTTGAAGACAAAGATTACCTAGAAAAAGGTATCTATACATCAACTAAAAAAATCAATACTTCGTTAAAAGCACAAGCAAAAGTTATTCCGAAGGTAACTATGGATGGCTACTTTGATTACAAAAAGGATCTTGACAGTAAAATAAGTGGTGAACCAATTAAAGTTGAATCAGGGGCTTTAGGACTTAGTGCAAAGTATGACTTTAATAATACGGTTTCAGTTGGCGGGAAGTATGAAATTAATAGTAACCGTTTTGGTGAAGGAAACACTGTTTTAGATACTGTTGGAGCTAATTGGCTAATAAAGACAAGCGATAACGCTAAGTTTGAAATGGGATATCTTCGTACAAGAAATCTGCTAGAAAAAGAACCAACTAATCATTTGGTTTCTGCTGCTATTAAGTTGAAATTCTAAAATATACAAATAAGGGGGTTAAGTGGAATGAAAAATAAATTTAAAAGCCTAATTTTAGTAACTCTTCTTGGAGTTATAATTTTAACATTGTCAGGTTGTTTATTTAAGCCATCAGAGGGTGGAATTATATCAAGTGGAAGGCCCTACGAATATTTCAACTTTACTGTGCGTAACGATTATACTGATACCAATAACGTAGAATTAACAGATGGCAAGACTGGTGATTATAGTGATCCTGGTGATGGTCCATGGGTGGGTCTTTGGAAAGGTGAAGAAAAAGAGATGCCAGGCACTGTTGTAATTGATCTTGGTAAAGCTCAACAGATTAGTTCTGTAAGTGCTTATTTCTTAAATGGTTCTTGGGGTATAAACGTTCCGGCGAAAATGGAAGTTTATGTCTCTAATGATGCAAAGACCTGGGATGGTCCATACACTTATGAGCCAGGTTCTATTACTGGAAAAGTAGGTGTTTGGTATAGTGCATCAGTGAATAAAGTTGGGCAGTATGTCAGATGCGACATGTTCTTTAATGGCGCCAATATTTGGGTTAGTGAGATTACTGTTATTCAATAAAATTATAAAAGAGAGGGAAATGCTTGATATCGAGCATTTTGCCTCTCTTTTATTGTCATTTCAAACAGCTTAACAAAAGTGAAATAGTACATTGCTTATCGAGACTTTGTATAATCTAGCTAAGGTCAAATATGTTATCGTTTATTTAAGGTAATGCAACATCGACCGAATAAAGTTATTGGACTTTTAGCTTTTCCCAGTGATAGTGATTGAAGATTAGATTTCCTGATTTCCTGCCTTTAGGAAGGGTTTAGCCTTGAATAGTGTCGGTCAATTTAAAAGTTAAATTCCACTTTGTAAAACTAACTTCCATGGTAACAAAGTCTAAAGGTCAGATTTTTATAAAAGATAACCTGAGCGTATAGTTTTTGTGTTAATTTTAATATAATTAAGAGCGAAACAAGCAGAATTAGCCTATTTTAGGGTGCACTGATCTAGAGGTGAAAAATAGCTCATTTTTTGAAAAAGTAAATTCCGCCCCTTTTTGTCCTTATTGGCCGTATTCAGCTACGATAATCCTGCCTGTTTTTGTTACTTTTTCAGAAGGTCTGGATGGATGATTATATCATTGCTTGGAATGCATTCAGCACCTAGCTTTGAGAGGATATCGTCGCCATTCAGGAAGCTGAACACCGCAAATGGAGAGCGGTCGTTCAGCTTTTTCCTTCCGTAAGAGTTAATGTGATTCATCATGAGATCTATATCTTCTTGAGAATATGATTCGAGACTGCGTCCTTTGGGGATAATCCTACGAATTAATTCATGGTTATTCTCTACAGCACCTTTCTGGAACGGCGCTGAAGGATCGCAATAGAATATCCGAGTTCTTTGTTTGCCTTGTTTATCAAACTCGATCGCTAAAGGGTTAGTAAATTCACTACCATTATCAGTCAAAATTACAGGGAACAGCTTTTGAAAAGTAGTTGCTCCAATTCTTTCATAAAGATCCCCGAATACTTAAGTAACAGATTTTGAAGTGTTTGCATCTCTAAGGTAAGCCAACATTAACTGGGTATTTACAACTTTCTCGCCTTTAACCCCTTCTAAAGTGTCCATTTGAATAATAGGAGTATCTGGATTTTCTTTCAGAAACAACATGAAATCGCCATAGGTGCGGTTAATTCTGCAATTTTTGTCAACCTTAAAACGGGTTTTTTGCAATTTCCTAGGACGGTATTTAACTTTCCTTGGTAGGTCGATGTTTCTGGCCGAAAATAGGTTGTAATCTACATAATTGTAAATAGTCTTTTCACTGCACATGATAATATCGAGGTTGTTTGCGCAAATATGATGAATTGATTGGCCTTTGCAAATAAGCGGGCTAATAGAAGCATTTAGACGAGCAATATTTTCTTCATCAGTATTTATCCCGCTTCTTGATTCAGAACGAACAAGTTCATATTCTTTTTGGGCATCTGTAGCGATATAAAGAGATTTTTCTAAAGTACAGGATTGCAATTTACTGCAACCGTTGCATACATATGGAGGTTTTGCTAATAAGGCACATTTTTCCATCTTAAAGTCTTTACATACAGTAGTACATTGAGAGCAAAACTTACACTGTTTCTTGTGGCAATCAGGATGCTCGCAAAGATGCGAATTAGTACAATTCCAGCGATATAAACAATTATTAAATGCCCTTCCATATCCCCCAGATTTCCTGAAAACGATGTGGTTCTTGACCTCCCTTTAGAGACAAATGTGCAGTCTTTATTTAGTTCTCTACCAATGGCTTTAAATGAATAAGATGCTTTAAGCAAATTTTGAATTGTTATTCTATCATCTAGTGTGAAATGCTTGTGTTTAAGCATAATGAGCCTCCTGCCTAAGGCAGGAGTACCAGCTGAATACCTTGCTAAATAAGTATAGATATTTGTAAGACTAAAAGCCACCCCTTGATTTGTAAGATTAACTTCTACCCTAAGTAAGTTAAGGGGTGGAAATTAGTTTTGCAATTAAAGCAAGTTAGGCCTTCAGGTTTTGTGATTTAAACCCTCTTGACAGGTAACTTTAATCCTGCTATTCTTAACTAAATCGCAAAGACTGTGAAAGGGGAAAGTACCTTTTGATGGACTTAATAGAGAGCTGGGGTGGGTGGAAACCTAGCAGGAAATCATAAGCGAAGTTCTCCCTGGAGTTGCTTAGCTGAAGTAAGTAGGCTAGGACGGAAACTTCTACCGTTAAAAAGAAGCAGGTATCGGCTATATTTGACGATTGTATGTCATCGCCCGCACCTGATAAAGAGGGCTATATTTATAGCCAATTAGGGTGGTACCGCGAGTAAACCTCGTCCCTGTGGGGATGAGGCATTTTTTTATTTAAAAAGAGGAGGCTGAAAAAATGATAATTGTCATGGAGGCACAGAGTACTCCCCAAGATATTCAGGCAATCTGCCAAAAATTAGAGACTATGAGTTTAGAAAGTCATGTGATTAACGGTGTTACCCAAAGTGTAATTGGTGTTATTGGCGAGATAACCGATGAGCTTTGTGAGACAGCTAATCTTTGGCCCAAAGTAGAAAAAGCTCTGAGGGTTGGCAAACCTTATAAACTGGTAAGTAGAGAGTGTCAACCAAGTGGTAGCATAGTACAAGTGGGTTCTCTAGCTATAGGTAAGGATAAAGTAGTTATTGCAGGCCCGTGTGCTGTAGAGACCGAAGACCAGATGTTGCAGACTGCTAAAGCTGTTAAAAGCGCTGGTGCTAATATGTTAAGAGGTGGTGCCTTTAAACCTAGAACCTCACCATATGCATTCCAAGGCTTAAAAGTAAAAGGTTTAGAACTTTTAGCTGAAGCTGGTAAAGCGTATGATCTCCCTGTTGTGACAGAAGTAGTCGATCCTCGTGATGTAGAGGTTGTAGCTCAATATGCAGATATGTTGCAAATTGGTGCTAGAAACATGCAAAATTTCTCTTTGTTACAGGAAGTAGGCCAAACCAGAAAACCAGTGTTGCTTAAAAGGGGCCTTTCTTCCACTGTACAAGAATGGCTCATGGCAGCGGAATATATCATGGCAGGTGGTAATAGCCAAGTGGTTTTATGTGAAAGGGGCATTCGAACCTTCGAACCCTGGACACGTAACACACTTGATGTATCAGCAATAGCTTTAGCTAAAGAGGTAAGCCATTTGCCAGTTCTTGCAGATCCAAGTCATGCTTCAGGTAAGCGTTCATTAGTGGAACCATTAGCTAAAGCGGCCTTAGCTGTAGGTGCAGATGGTTTAATAATTGAGGTGCACCCCAATCCAGATAAAGCACTATCAGATGGTCCCCAATCTTTGGATTTTGCTGAATTTGCCACCTTCATGCAGCATTTGCAGCTAATTAAAGGGGCGTGACCGAAAATGATCTATTATTTAGGACCTGAAGGTTCCTATTCCCATGAGGCTGCTTTGCTAATAGATAATAATACTGTACCTACTTTATCGATAACAGAAGTGTTTAAAAAGAGTCTCCATTCTCCTGGCATCGTTCCCTGGGAAAATTCCTTAGAAGGTTCGGTTTCCGAGACCTTAGATCTATTATTAGAGACTGAATTATCTGTAGTTGGTGAGTTGAATTTAGAGATCAGGCATTGCCTTTTAGGGTATAGAGAGAATAAACTTGTTTTTTCCCATCCTCAGGCTCTAGGTCAATGCCGCAATTATTTAACCAAACATGGTTTACAGCCTGTTCCTACTACCTCTACTGCGAAAGGTGTAGTTGAAGCTAAAGCAAATAAAGCTCTAGCTATTGGTTCTTTGCAAGCGGCTAAAGTATATGATATTCCTGTTCTTGATATAGGAATCCAAGATGGTCTAACCAATTATACACGATTTGCCCTTCTAGGCCGCGAGTTGCCAAAGAGTACAGGTAACGATAAAACTAGTATTATCTTTGCCACTCATAATGATAGGCCAGGAGCCCTATATCAAATCTTAGCGATCTTTGCGAGTGAAGGAATTAACTTAACGAGAATCGAATCGCGTCCCACCAAGCGATTTTTGGGCGAATACCTTTTCCACGTTGATTTAGTTAGCCACAAAGAAGATGAATTAACAGCTAAAGTATTAAAAGAAGTAGAAAGAACGACCTCGTTTTTAAAAGTTTTAGGTTCCTACCCCATAGGAGAGGAACCTAAGAAATCTTACGCGGTATGAAAGAGGCAGTAGACTACAGTGAGTCTACTGCCTCTAAAAAAATTAATTTAGTGGTTTAGATAGCTTAAAATAAGGTCAAATACTTCTTGAGCTCCCAATCATGAACCTGGACTCTATATTCATCCCATTCAAGTTCTTTAGCTAGGATATAACGTTCATAAATATGACTACCTAAAGCTGTACGGATAAGTTCATCGTTTTTAAGTTCCGCTACTGCCTCAGCAAGTGAAGTTGGCAATACCGAAATACCTGCTTCTTGCCTTTCTAAAGTGTTCATACTATAGATGTTTTTAGTTACTGATGCAGGTGGGTTGGTTTTTTTTGTTATTCCTTCTAAACCTGCTTCTAAGATGAGGGCTGAAGTTAAATAAACATTACAGGATGGATCAGGAGAACGAAACTCTAAGCGAGTAGCACATCCTCTACTCGATGGTACACGTACTAAGGCACTACGATTGGCTGCTGACCATGATATATACACAGGAGCTTCATAACCAGTGACTAGACGTTTGTAGGAGTTAACCAAAGGATTGGCTATAGCTGTTATTCCTTTGGCATGAGCTAGTAGGCCACCAATAAAGTGAAAAGCAATTGGGCTTAATTGATAAGTTCCATTTGGATCATAAAAAGCGTTTTCTAAGCCAGCGAAGAGAGAGAAGTTTACATGCATACCAGAACCAGCCATGCCATGAATTGGTTTAGGCATAAAAGTAGCGTGCAAACCATGTTTTTGAGCAATACTTTTGGTAACAAATTTAAAGGTAGCTACTCTGTCAGCAGAGACTAATAAATTATCATATTTAAAGTCAATCTCGTGTTGACCTGGTGCATTTTCATGGTGCGAAGCTTCTACTTCAAATCCCATTTCCTCAAGAGCCATAATAATCTCTTGTCTAGCAGCTTCTCCTTTATCTAAAGGAGCTAAATCAAAATAGCTAGCATTATCCTGTGTTAAAATAGTAGGAGAACCGTTTTCATCTAATTTAAAAAGGAAAAATTCACATTCTGGTCCAGCTTTTGCTGAAAAGCCCATGGATTCTGCTTTAGCAATAGCTTTTTTGAGAACATAGCGTGGATCACCGTTAAAATGAGTGCCATCAGCAGAATAGACGTCGCAAATTAACCTAGCGACTTTTGTATCATCTAGACTTTTAGGGAAGATGGTAAACGTGGAATTATCTGGTTTTAGCAGCATATCTGATTCTTCGATGCGGGTAAAACCTTCAATAGATGAACCATCAAAACCAATACCATCTTCTAAAGCTCTTTTAAGTTGTTTGACAGGAATTGTGACATTTTTAGTTTGACCGAGGATGTCAGTGAATTGCAAGCGAATGAAACGGATACCTTCGTTTTTGGCAATACTTAGGATCTCTTCATTTGTAAGCATAGTGCGCCTCCACTTCATTGGAAAAGGCTAAAAACTTTATTTTTTTATCCTAGCACTGTGTTTTTAATGTGTCAATTAGATTTATAAAAAATAATCAAAGGAAAAGAGGGACGGAAATTGGCAAATTTAGTCATCATTGGTGCAGGTCCTGGTGGTTATGCTGCCGCCTTAAGAGGTGCAGATTTAGGCTTAAAGGTTACTCTTTTAGAAGCTGATAAAGTAGGTGGGACTTGCCTAAATTGGGGTTGTATTCCTACAAAAACTTACTACCATACAGCAAAAATAACTCGAGAAGTTAAGCAAAGTAAGGAGATAATAGGCCAGGTTCAAGTAGACTTTCCTCAACTAGTTAACAAACAAGCAGGTGTAGTTAAACAACTAGTTGGTGGCTTAGAAAGCCTTTTAAAAAGTGCTGGGGTGGAAGTGATCAACCAAAGAGGAACTCTAGCAGAGGGTGGTGTTAAAGTCGGTGAGGAATTAATTCCTGCCGATAACATTATTATTGCAACCGGAGCAACACCTTTTACAATCTTAGGGATTGTTCCTGATGGTAAACGTGTTTTTACAGCCAAAGAGATTTGGCAATTAGAGAGCTTACCAGAAAGTGTAGTTATCTTAGGTGGGGGAGTAATTGGTGTGGAATTTGCTACAATCTTCTCTGCCTTAGGTAGCAAGGTTACTATAGTAGAGAAAGAAAAAAGCATTCTTCCTCAGTTTGCTCCTTCTGCTACAAGACTAGTTACTAAGAAATTGAAAGAACAAGGTGTAATAATAAAGACTGGAGCTGCTGTCACAGGTTATAAAGATGGTGTTTTGCAACTCCCGGATGAGTCTTTAGAAGGAGATATTCTTTTAGTAGCTCTTGGTAATAAACCTAATACAAAAGGTTTAGGCTTAGAGGAAGTTGGCGTTAGGTTAAATCAGCGGCAGGAAATTGAGGTTAATAATTATTTAGAAACCTCCCAAAAAGGAATCTATGCTATTGGAGATGTTAACAACCTGCCCTATAAACTCGCTCATGCAGCCTCTAAGCAGGGTGCGCTAGTTGTAGAAAAAATTGCTGGCGCAGCTTATGAACCATTTAATAGCAATCTAGTACCTAGAACAGTCTTTACCTACCCTGAACTAGCAGAAATAGGTACTTTAGAAGGTAATAAAAGCCGTTTCCCCTATAGTGCAAATGGCCGTGCCTTAGCAGGAGGAGAAGCAGATGGCTATGTCGAGGCCTACGGTGACGGAGAAAAGATAGTAGGAGCACTTATTGTCGGAGCTGATGCCTGCGAACTAAGTAACTTAGCCAGTCTAGCTATTAGTAGTGGGATGACTGAAGAAAATCTTTCTACTTCAATAATGACTCATCCTACTTTAGGTGAGGCTTTCCATGAAGCTAGCTTAGGCTTATTTGGTGCAGCAATTCACATCGTTAATAAGCGTAGATAAGCAAAAAGCCTACTAGTATTGTTTTGTACTAGTAGGCTTTTAGTTGTGAAACTATATAAACAAAGAATTAGTCCCTTATTACAGGGCCCATAGGTGGCATTTGCCGTTTATGGGTACTTCTTTTGTTTAGTTGTTCGATTCTCTCTATGGCTTTAGGATCACCGGTTCTGTAGAGTAAAAAGTTATCGATATCCTTATAACTAATTCCTAACTCAGATTCATCTGTTTGGCCTGCCCAAAGTCCGGCAGTAGGAGCTTTTGTGATAATTTTTTCGGGAACGCCTAAAAGCTTACCGAGTTCCCAAACTTCAGCTTTAACTAGATGACCAAGAGGAATAAGATCAGCAGCTGAATCGCCAAATTTTGTAAAATAACCAGTATACCATTCAGATGCATTACTACTTCCAAGCACAAGATAGCCTAAATTTTGACCAATTAAATTTAATGTAGCTACTCTTAGACGTGGTTTTAAATTATGTGCTCCCATAGTTTTGGGTTCTTCGCCTGTAGTTTGAGTTAAATAATCAAAAGCTGGGGCTAGGTCAATCTCACGGGTTTTTATTTTCAAAGCTTCAGCAACTAAAAGAGCATCTTCTTTATCCTTAGGATCTGAATGGCAAGGCATAATAATACCGAGAGATGAGTTAGGGAAAGCCAGTTGAGCAAGACCAGCAATAACGGCAGAGTCAATACCACCGCTTAGACCGTATATAACGCCATTAGCTTTAGCACTCTCAACTTTTTCTCTCATCCATTCAACTAAAAGATCACGGGTTTTATCAGCATGGAACATTCAATTGACCACCTTTCATTTGCTAAAAATACTTCTCTGTCACATCTTCCGATCCTTCCGGTCATACTAACAATGGGGTGAGATTAAATGATTGGTAATAGTCTATGGGATGCGTTATATAATCAAGGCGTAGCTGAGCGAGTACATAGGTTAGGGTTTGCCGGGCTTTCAGCGTCAGAATGTGGTCGGATTGGTAAACTGTTTTCTGGCAAAGGACCTGCCCAGACCGAGAAACAAGCAGGAGTCCCTGAAGTTTCAGAAGAAAGTCTTAGTATAATCACTCTCAAAAAAGAGCACATGCGCGAACGTGCTCGCACACTTAACCTACCACTACACTCGTATTCGTTAACTGGAATACCAGCTCCACCACCAACCTTGTGGGAATCAAGAAGAAGGGAGATGAGGCGTTGGTATAGGTTAGTAACCACTGATCCTTTTGCTAAGCTTTGGTCAGTAGAGTTAGCGGAAAATTATTTAGGGGATATCGATCTCTATGGTATAGGACAAGGACTTAATCGCTTTTTCTTTTATGTTGGTGCTACTGAATTAAGAGTACCAGAATTTATTGCTCATGTATTAAAAATATGGCTAGTAAAGATGCCTTGGCAGGATTGGGGAATTAACATTCTTTCCACACCTATATTTATTCAGGATGGCATAATGTTGACTGCATTGCAATCGTTGGGGTTTTTTGAATTAGGTACGAGCTTGTTAGGCGGCGAGTATGTACGTATCCTTGCATACAAAATACTTAATTCATGAAAAACTTGCGATATATATGCAGGAAATAGCTATTTATTTGCGAAATATCTATCCAATTCGCACTGGGTAGTGTATTATAGATAAAACTAGCCAAGAAAGGTGGATGGCCAATTGAAATTGGAAAGAACTGAGATGCCAAGAAGGGCGCCTGAGAAAAGAGCTAAAGACTTTCAGGAAGTAGCCCTTGGATATAATGAAGAGCAGGCTTTGGCCGAAGCCAAACGTTGCTTAAACTGCAAAGTACCCAAGTGCGTTAGTGGGTGCCCTGTAGAAACACCGATACCTCGTTTTATACAAGCGCTTCGCTCAGGAGATTACCAGAGTGCAGCAGCTATTATCAAAGAAAAAAACTCTTTACCAGCTGTCTGTGGCCGAGTCTGTCCACAGGAAGTACAATGTGAATCTCAATGTATCCTCGGCAAAAAAGGGACACCAGTAGCCATAGGAGCTTTGGAAAGATTTGTGGCAGATAAAGAGCGCGAAATAGAACCTACAGTAAAAACTACCGCTAACAAGCTTGCTAAAGTTGGTGTAATAGGATCAGGCCCAGCAGCCTTAGCTGCAGCTGCTGATCTTGCTTTATTAGGTTACCAGGTAACAGTCTTTGAAGCTCTACATGAACTTGGTGGAGTTTTACGTTACGGGATCCCAGAGTTTAGATTGCCAAAAGAGATAGTCGATTATGAAGTTAATTATATTCACCAACTAGGTGTAGACTTCCAGACAAATGTTATTGTTGGCGTTACTGTTAGCTTAGAAGATTTAAGAGAACAAGGTTATCAAGCCTTTTTTATAGGTGCAGGAGCAGGATTACCTTATTTTCTCGATATTCCAGGAGAAAATCTAAACGGTGTTTATTCTGCTAATGAATTTTTGACCAGAGTAAACTTGATGAAAGCGTATAAGTTTCCTGAGGTAGATACTCCTATCTATGTAGGTGAAAAAGTAGCTGTAGTAGGAGCAGGTAATGTGGCTATGGATGCTGCTAGAACAGCCTTAAGACTTGGAGCTAAGGATGTTTATATAGTCTATAGACGTAGTAGAGAAGAGATACCTGCTAGACACGAGGAAGTAGAAAACGCTGAAGAAGAGGGAGTTAAATTCCATCTTCTAGAGAGTCCTGTAGAGATCTTAGGTGATGATAACTTCCGCGTTAGAGGTATTAAAAACCAAAAGATGCAACTAGGAGAACCAGACGCTAGAGGCAGAAGAAAGCCAGTGCCTATGCCAGGTGAGTTTAATATTCTTGATGTTGATATGGCGATTATAGCTATTGGTCAAGGACCTAATCCTCTAGCAACTAGGAACATTCCTGAGTTAGATATTGACGAGAGAGGGCTCATAAAAACTGACTCAAATGGTCAAACCAGTATTCCGGGAGTATTCGCTGGTGGCGATATAGTGACTGGTGCAGCTACAGTTATCAAAGCTATGGGTGCTGGTAAAGCAGCTGCTAAATCTATCGATAATTATTTAAAAAGCCTCTAATTACTTGGTAATAAAACCAGGGTAATGTCATACTTATCTAACTACTTAGTTAAGGTATGATCTATTAAGATTAATATAATTTGGGGGGATTACAGGTGGCTGTATATAGAGAGGATTTCGCCGTTGAGTCCCACCGGAGTAAGGAACTTTTATTAATTACAGATGAGGTAGAAAATGTACTGAGAAACAGTGGTATCAAAGCAGGCATTTGTTTGGTTTATACACCACATACGACAGCAGCTATTAGTATTAACGAAGCAGCTGATCCTGATGTGAGGCAGGATATGATCTTAGGATTTAACCGTCTTTCACCTAATTCAGTACAATATAGCCATAAGGAAGGCAACTCTCCAGCCCATCTACTAGCTAGCTTAATAGGGCCTTCTGAGAGCATACCAATTATAGATGGCAAGCTTGATCTAGGTGTTTGGCAAGGCATTTATTTTTGTGAGTTTGATGGACCACGTGTAAGAAAAGTTTATGTTCAAGTTCTAGGTTAGGAGAGTGGGTTTAGTGGAGGTTTCGCAAAGAGCAAAAGGAATTGCACCATCAGCTACTTTGGCTATCACTAATAAGGCCAAAGTATTAAAAAGTCAAGGATTAGATATTGTTGGCTTTGGAGCTGGTGAACCAGACTTTGATACACCATTACACATCAAGGAAGCAGCTTGTGAATCACTTAAACAAGGATTCACTAAGTATACCGCTACAGAGGGAATTGTACCTTTAAGAAAAGCAATAGCTGCTAAATTGAAAAAAAGAAATAATCTTGATTACAGCACTGATGAAATATTAGTTTCTTGTGGTGCAAAACATTCACTTTACAATGCCTTCATGTGTGTTCTCAACCCAGGGGATGAAGTAATTCTACCCCTTCCTTATTGGGTAAGTTATGACGAACAGATCCGTCTTTGCGGAGCCAGGGTTATTGCTGCTAAGCCAGAGAGTAATTTGAAAATTACCGGCGATACCATCCGCCGCTTAAGGACTCCAAACACAAAACTTTTAGTCCTTAATTCTCCCAATAATCCTACAGGTATAGTGTATTCTGAAGATGAACTCAGAGATATTGGTCAAGCTATATTAGAAACAGATATGGGAGTTATTTCTGATGAGATTTATGAAGATTTTACTTATGATGGTGTTAAAGTTAACTCTATTGTGACAGTTATGCCAGAGCTTAAAGATAGAACAATTATTATAAATGGCGTCTCCAAAACGTACTCAATGACTGGCTGGCGCATCGGCTACGCTGCCGGTCCTAAAGATATCATCAAAGCTATGGGGAATTTGCAAGCACACTCTACCTCAAACCCCACTTCGTTTGCACAAGTAGCAGCTGTTCAGGCTTTAGAAGGTTCACAAGAAAGTGTAGAGATGATGAGAAATGCTTTCTTGGAGAGACGGGATTACATTGTTAAAGCACTCAACGAAATACCTGGAATTAAGTGCGATATGCCTGCAGGTGCTTTTTATGTATTTCCAAATGTATCTGGTTTATATGGCAAAACAACTTCTAAAGGTACCCTTATTAACGATAGTCAAAGTTTGAGTGCTACATTATTAGAAGAAGCTTTCGTAGCTGTTGTGCCAGGAGATGCTTTTGGTACTGATGAATATGTAAGACTTTCTTATGCCTGCGATCTTGCTTCAATTAAAAAAGGTATTAACCGTATTGAAGAATTTGTTAGAAAGCTAAGGTAATATATTAAAAGTACCTAAAGTATTTTATGAGTTATAAATGATTATTTAAAGGGAACCAAAGGTCGAGTGCACTCTATGTTTTAGCTGTGCCAAAGACCTTGGTTCCCATAAATTTCGTCTTTTTTCTAGTAGCTACACTTTGTTGGTTAAGGTTAAGCCAATCGAAGCTTAACAACTATCAAGATAGGCTATATAAATGAGTAGATGATCAAAAAAGCTATACCCCTTCCAAAGCAATATGGACTACTCCAGTTGTCTGTGGTACTTTGTTTTTTGTAAATAAAGCATATTTCTAGGACCACTTTTGTTATCTTTTCTTAGGTAAAAAAAAGGCATCGCTAATAGGAAAGAGAATAATTACCTATTGGCACCCAAGAAATGGAAATTTCAAGGTGTAGAAATTTTCTGCTTGGTCATTATAGGTATGTGCCCATTATTTTAGGAGGTGAGAAAAATGGATTTAGCTCAATTATTAAAAGATCTTTCCGAGAGCAGTGGTGTCTCGGGATATGAGAATATGCCAGCAGATATTATTACCAAAGCTTGGTCAGAGCTAGCTGACGAAGTTAGAAGAGATGCTCTAGGGAATGTCATTGCAGCAAAAAAAGGCAAAGGACACGGAAAACTTCTTTTAGCAGCTCACATAGATGAGATCGGTCTGATGGTAAAAAAGATCGATGAAAGGGGTTTTATTCGTTTTGCCACTGTAGGTGGTTTTGATTTCCGTACTTTAGTTGCTCAAGAGGTTATAGTACATGGAAAGAAGCAACTTAAGGGAGTTATAGGTGCTAAACCACCTCATCTGCAAGCACCAAATGAACAAAAGAAAGCTTATCCAGAAGACGAATTCTATATTGATGTAGGCCTTACAGCGGACAAGGTTAAAGAACTGGTACGCATTGGAGACATGATCACTATAGAAAGAAAGGTACAACAACTAGCAGGTTCTCGTTATGCGGGTAAATCCTTTGACGATCGCGCTTGTGTAGTGATGCTAACAGCATGTCTTTCTAGATTAGCTGAAGTTAACCACAACCTTGATGTCTACTTAGTAGCTACAGTTCAGGAGGAAGTAGGTACTAGAGGAGCAGCTGTTGCTGCTTATGGAGTCGATCCTGATTTAGCCATAGCAGTGGATGTTTGTCATGGTGAATTCCCGGGTGTAAGAGCTGATCGTGGTTTTAGCTTAGGTAAAGGTCCGGTTATTAGTATGGGACCTGATACACATCCTAAGATTTTAGATAAACTCAAAGAGATAGCTGATGAGGCCAAGATTTCCTATCAACTAGAAGCTTCTACTAGTGCAGGAGGGACAGATGCCTGGAGTATCCAAGTGGCCAGAGCTGGGATTGCTTGTACTTTAGTATCTCTGCCTCTACGTTATATGCACACATCAGTAGAGACATTGGATCTGGCTGATATTAAAGAAGGCGGGCGTCTTCTCGCTGAATTTGCCTTGAAGGCAGATCGCCAGTTTGTGGAGGGATTGCCATGTTTCTAAAAGAACTAAGCGAAGCTAGTGGCATATCTAGCCGAGAGCAAGAGATAAGGGATCTGATAAGAGAGTATGTAAAGCCTAATGTAGATGAGGTATTTACTGACTCTTTAGGCAATCTTTATGCTGTAAAAGGCAAAGACAAAGTAGGTCCCAAAGTAATGCTAGCAGCTCACATGGATGAAGTTGGCCTAATGATTACCAATATCGAAAAGAACGGTCTCTTGCGGTTTAGTCCTGTAGGTGGAGTAGACCCTAGAGTTTTAGTATCCAAGCCAGTAGCTATTGGGAAAAATAAGGTGATTGGTGTAATTGGTGCTAAAGCGATTCACTTGCAAAGACCAGAAGAAAGAAGTCAAGTTTTAGGTTATGACGACCTTTATATTGATATTGGTGCTAGTGATGACGAAGAAGCTAAAAAACTAGTTAAAACCGGCGATGTGGTAGTTTTTGCAACTAAGTTTCAAGAATTAGGTGATCTTCTTCTAGGTAAAGCATTTGACGATCGAGCTGGGTGTACAGCGTTAATCGAACTGACTAAATGTGAATTCGCTTGCCCTGTTTACTTTGTTTTTACAGTACAAGAAGAAGTTGGACTAAGAGGAGCTGGTCCAGCTAGCTACCGAGTTGCACCCGATGTAGCACTTGTATTAGAAGGTACCACAGCTTCTGATGTAGGTGAAACAGACGAAGCTAACTATTCAACTACCTTAGGTGAAGGACCAGCAGTTACGATTATGGATCGTTCGGTTATATCACACCCGGGTGTAGTTTCGATGCTATTTAAATTAGCAAGAGAAAATGGTATACCTCTACAAATGAAGCGTACAATCACTGGTGGGACTGATGCAGGTAAGATTTCCCTTAGTCGTGGAGGCGTCCCTACTGCGGTAATGGCTGTACCTTGCCGCTATATACATTCACCAGTTACGGTTATGAATTATAACGACCTACAGCATATGGTTAAACTAGCAGAAATCTTTGTGCAGGAGATTGCTCAAAAAGGGGTGGAGTTGTCATGAAAGAGCTATTAGAAAAGCTGACTCAAGCTTATAGTCCTTCCGGATCAGAAAGAAGTATCCGTGAGATAATAAAAGCCGAACTAGCTAACTATGAAACTAAAACCGATGCTCTCGGTAACTTAATAGTTGAGAAAAAAGGTAACGGTAAGAAGATAATGTTTTCGGCTCACATGGATGAGATCGGCATTATGGTGACCCACATCGATAAAGAAGGATTTTTACGCTTTGATTTTATCGGTGGTGTCGGTGCCTATAATTTACCAGGTGAGCGAGTAAGATTTGCTAATGGCACTTTAGGTGTTATTAGTGTGGAGAAACTAGACAAGATCGGTGACTTAAAACGAGAAAGCCTTTATATCGATATCGGGGCGGAATCTAGAGAAGAAGCAGAAAAGCTGGTTAAAGTTGGCGATAGTGCTGCTTTTATCTCACCCTTTATTGATCTTGGTAATAGAGTTGTTTCTAAGGCTATGGACAATCGATCTGCCTGTACAGTTTTGGTGCAACTTATGAAAGAACTCCCAGAAACAGACAACCATATCGTTGCTGTTTTTAGCGTGCAGGAAGAAGTAGGTCTTAGAGGTGCTACAACAGCTGCTTTTTCTGTAGCGCCAGATTATGGTATGGCTATTGATGTTACAGCTACTGGTGACACTCCTAAAGGACTCACCATGGAGGTTGGTTTAGGTAAAGGTGCAGCTATTAAGGTCAAGGATCGTTCTATTATGGTTCATCCTTATGTAAAAGAGAAGCTAATAGAATTAGCTGAAAAGAATAACATTCCCTACCAAATGGAAGTCTTGGAGTTTGGTGGTACAGATGCAGGTGCTATTCACCTGAGCCGTTCTGGTGTACCATCTGGAGTACTATCAATTCCTTGTCGTTATGTACACAGCCGTTCGGAAATGATCGATTACCGGGATTTGGAGGCAGTGCTCAAGCTAGCTAAAGCGTTTGCTGGAGCTGATCTCCAATGATTGTTGGTATTATAGGAGGTTCGGGGGTTTATGACCCCGACCTCTTTCAAACTGTTATGGACATTGTGGAGACCCCATATGGTCAAGTAACACTCTATCGTGGTAAGTATGAGGGGCAAGAGGTTATTTTTCTGCCTAGACATGGCAAAGGACATAGTGTACCGCCCCATGCAATTAATTATCGAGCTAATATTGCAACTTTAAAAATTGTCGGTGTAAAAAGAGTTCTTGCTACATCGGCTGTTGGCTCTTTAAAACCACAGTTACATCCTGGTAGTTTGGTTCTTCTTAACCAGTTCCTTGATTTTACAAAACGTAGGCCACTAATGTTTGATGAGACAATTGTCAAACATATAGATTTCACTGAACCTTATTGCCCTGACATTCGTAATATTCTAGCCAAAGAGCTCGATAAAAGAGGATTCAAGTTTAGCGAAGGCTGTTATGTTTGTACAGAAGGACCAAGATATGAGACACCAGCTGAAGTTAAAATGTTTGCCTCCTTAGGGGGCGATATAGTTGGTATGACCAATATACCAGAGGTTACTTTAGCCAGAGAAGCTGGTTTTTGTTATGCCTGTATTGCAACTGTTACCAATTATGGTGCTGGGATCAGTTCTACGCCACTAAGGCATGAAGAAGTAATAGAAGTGATGAATGCTAATGCCTTAAGTCTACGGAAATTGTTAGAAGGGGCTCTACCACTTCTACAAACTAAAGCTAAAACCTGTTCTTGCCCTTGGGAGGTGTAGTCTTGAAGCATATTCAATGGCAAGGGGATAAGCTGATCCTTTTAGATCAACGTTTTCTTCCCTACCAAGAAACTTATGTAGAGTGTACTTCAGCAGGTGATGTTGCCAAAGCAATTAGAGATATGATTGTTCGTGGCGCTCCAGCTATTGGTGTTTCTGCTGCTTTTGGTTTAGCTTTAGCCGCTCAAGTAGGCGAAGATTTAGATAAAGCAGCAAATGTGCTTAAAGCAGCTAGGCCTACAGCAGTTAATTTAGCTTGGGCTGTAGATAAAGTTTTAGCAGAAGCAGCTAGTGGAAAGGCAGTATCTACCATAGCAGAAGAACTATTCCTAGAAGATATTAAAACTAACGAAGCTATTGGTAGAGCTGGTTTAGAAGTGGTACCTCCTAAGGCAAGAGTATTAACTCATTGTAATGCTGGTGCTTTAGCTACTGCTGGTTTTGGTACAGCATTAGGGGTTATAAGAGCTGCTAAAGATCGTATTGAAATGGTTTATGCTGACGAAACCAGACCTTATTTGCAAGGAGCAAGATTAACTGGTTGGGAATTGGCAGAAGATGGCATCCCAGTAACAGTTATAGCCGACAACATGGCGGGGTATCTTATGCAACAGGATAAGATTGATCTAGTTATTGTTGGTGCCGACAGAATTGCTAGTAACGGTGATACCGCTAATAAAATTGGTACCTATAGTTTAGCTGTGTTAGCACATGTCCATGGGATTCCATTTTATGTAGCAGCACCTTTTTCCACCTTTGATCTTTCCTTAGAAGAGGGTTCACTAATTCCCATCGAAGAAAGAACAAGAAAAGAACTGACAGAATTTAATGGGGTTAAGATTGTTGCAGATAAGTGCCAGGTATATAATCCTTCTTTCGATATAACACCTCATAGATATATTGATGGCATTATTACGGAAAAAGGTATTTTCAGAGCTCCTTACAAAATTTCGTTACAAAGTATTGTAGAAACTGGTTTAGAACAAAAAAATTCCTAAAAAGCCTTGACGACTAAGGAGCAATCTATTACAATTAAACATGTCGCAAGAAACACGACAGATAAACTGGAGGATCGTCTAGGGGTAGGACAGCGGGTTCTGGCCCCGCCAGCGAGGGTTCGAATCCTTCTCCTCCAGCCAATAATTAATGGCCCCATCGTCTAGTGGCCTAGGACACCGCCCTCTCACGGCGGTGACAGGGGTTCAAATCCCCTTGGGGCTACCATGCATGTAAACCTGCTAACGTTTAGTTCGCAGGTTTTTTTTCTCATTTTGCAAAGATATAGGAGGGAAGGGATATTATGCTAGTAGAGGCGTTTGTGGAGATACCCAAAGGGGGACAAAATAAATACGAATATGACACCAATAGAGGTGTTTTTCGTTTAGATCGGGTTCTCTATGGTTCAATTCACTATCCAGCTGAATACGGTTTTATCCCCGATACCCTTGCTGAAGATGGCGATCCACTAGATATATTAATTCTTTCAAATGAACCAACTTTTCCGGGTTGTGTTGTCGAAGCTAGAGTATTAGGCGCTTTGGAAATGGCCGATGATAAAGGTCGAGATGTAAAAATATTGGCAGCTTTAGACAAAGAACCTCGTTTTGCCGAATTGCAATCTCTAAAGGATGTGCCTACACATATTCTAAGAGAGATAGAACATTTTTTTCGCATTTATAAAGAACTTGAAGGCAAGGAGACTGCAGTTGATGGTTGGCGTGATCTAGAATTTGCCAAACAGGTAATCCAAGAGTCCCAACTATCAAAAGCTTAATAGGAAAAATAGCCCCTCGGACTTAATTTAAGTTAGGGGCTTTATTTTTGAAGATGTAGTATAAATAACTTAGGATAAACTATTCCTGCTTACCTTGCCTAACTAAACTTCTTCTTAGGTAGTTTAGTAAGGTTGTTTAACCTTACTAAATAATGTATTCTAAAATAAAGTGATAAAAAAATTTTCCTCTGCTCCCCGAAAAGGCAGAGACATTTTGCTTGTTTGTAGCTTGAGCTATTAAGTACAGAAATTAAAGTTAAATTGAGGTAGATAGAAATAGGGAGAGATAGCTTATGCAAAGACACTATTTATTAACTATACTTCTTGTTTTATCTTTGACGGTGGCTGTAGCAGGGCAGAATCGAGTTGCTGTATTAGGTGTGTTTGGCGAAGCTCCCTTAAACTATAAGCAATTTTTAGAAACACGTATAACCAAGGAACTTGTTTCTCTTAACCGTTTAGAAGTACTAGATCGAACTCATGCCGAGCAGCTTTTGAAAGAAATTTCGTTTCAAGTAGCTTTAGGTGAGAATTCTGTTGGTGTTGGTAAAATGCTTGGAGCCGATATTGGACTTTTAGCAACTATAGATCTACTTTACACAGAAGAAAATGAAAATACCTTTAATACTAAAGCAGAAATAACTTTAAAAACTGTAGAGATTGCAACAGCGAGGATCTTAGCAACTGCTACAGTTAAAGGTACAGCCGAAGCAAATTCCTTAGCTAGTGCTGAGATTATGGCTTTGGAGAATTGCCTTCTAGAAACCAATGCTACCCTTTATTCTCTATTTGGATTAACCAGTGAAATATTAGAAGTGAAAGGAAAAGTTCTTTATATTTTACCAGGTAGAGAAGCTCTTATTAACGGAGGAGTTTATAGTGTTATTCGTACTGAAGAAATTAAAGGTCACCCAATGGAGAGGGAGATTGGTAAACTACGTTACGAAGAAAGCAAAGATCTATCACGTGGTATTGTTTTAGCAAAAACCGAAGAGATCTTAGAAAAAGACACAGTTGGCCATCTCAAAGCCAGATCAGGAAACTATCGGCTCTATTCGTTAGGGACTTTAGAAGGTCTAAAAGGTGGTTTAAGTTACTGGATAATAAAACCTTTTGAGTTAAGTTTTGGTGCTTTGGTTAATCTTAATATAGCTAAACCAACAAATTCTTTAGAATTGTATTTAGAAGTAGATAAAGAATTTGCTCTATCTCCCAATAACTACAGTGGAGTAATTGGGGCTGGTTTTGGAGGGGCTTGGTTAATCCAAAAACTAGTAGATAAAAAGTATTTTGGTAAAAGTTTACTTTTTACAGGCAAGATAGGAATTCGTTTTTATAATACTACTAAAATGTACGAATTGGCCCTCGAACCACGCCTTCCTTTGGTAACAAATTGGTCCGAAAGTGTTAATATCAAAAACAACCCTAGTTTATGGCTTACTCTAAGTTGGGGTAGTGTTGAGTGAAAGTGAGGACTGCCTATGAGAAAGTATCTAGCAATTATATTAATTGGGATCTTTATCATCTTACCTTTGGCTTTAGCCCAAGAAAGACCCCGAGTAGCTGTGTTAAGTAATTCTTATTCTAACTGGTCTGGATATGACCGTGAACTAGAAGCTAAGCTAACTGATCTACTTTTTAGCCTCGATAGATTCGAATTAGTTGAACGCCGCTATATTGATAATGTTTTAAAAGAACAAGCTTTACAACTATCATATGGTAGTCCAGATACTATAATAAGGGCGGGTCGCTTATTAGGAGCTACATATGGTTTTGTTATTCAACTTGATAATATTAATACAGTTTGGAGTAAAGATAGTTACAAAGCTGAGATAAAACTTTCTGTAAAATGTGTGGAGATTGAGACTGGTAAAATTATTGGTGCTAAACAAGCTAATGGTTATGGTTTTAACCGCTCAACCGATCTTGCGATCAGTGAAGCTATAGAAATGATCTTTTTAGAAGACCTTACACCTGCAATCAAGAGCTGGTTTCGATTAGGTAGTTCTATTGTTAGTAGAAGTGATAATTTTGTTTATATAGCTTTAGGCCAAAACGCAGGTGTGAAAAAAAATTCTCGGTATTTAGTTTTCAAGGAAGTTGATTTAGGTATAGAAACACAAAGTCCAATTTTAGAAGAAGTGGGACTAGTTGAGATAAAAAATAGCGGTTATGATTGGGCCCAAGCTGTTATATTAAAAGAAAATGAACCGATAAAAGCTGGGTTTATAGTTTCTGAACAGGTTTTAGAAAACTATAAACTATTTAGTTTTAGTGGTGTCATAGGCAAGAACCCTGGTTTAGAAGTTTCTTATGGGTTTTACCGCCCTTGGAGCCATATGGCTAATGTTAGCGTTATTTTCGAAGCGTCGCCACAAATTTTAAATACTATTGTTGTGACAGAATATCTCAAGGAATTGCGTTTTACCAATAATCTCTCTCTATTCATTGGTGGTGGTTTGGGTTCTTCGTTAGGTACTCAAAGCGATCTTTCAGGATCTAGTATTAACTCGCTTTCTTATCTAGCCAATGGTCGAGGAATATTAAAATTAACTCTAGGAGATAGTTACGATTTTCGGGTTGGCGCAGCATACTTTTTAGCTACAACTTATAATAATTGGTATTATGATTATTCGAAGATACCTGTTCCTAACTATAGGGTTACAGCTAAAGAATATAACCCGAGTGGTCTCAGACTTAATATAGGCATTTCCTTTTCTTTTTAGGGTAACCGAATTGTGAATGATCTGTCATACTTTAGTAAGATCTCTAGCTAATATTCGCTAAACCATTCTTTGTTACTCCATCTGGAAGGGGGGAAAGAATCATCGTTGGCGATGGTTCTCATTAACATGAAAAAAATTGTTATTTTGCTTTTAATAATCAGCTTAAGTGTTACTCTTTTTGCTAATTCATTACCTACAGGCTATCTAATCGAATCACATACTAGCTACAATGGTTCTATTAACTGGACTAAGCAAGATGTCGAAGTTATTGGTTATGGGGCTTTAATTGTCTCTCCAGATAGACCCTATTTCCAAGCAAAGTTGATGGCCAGAGAGGCAGCTAAAACAGATGCATATAGGAATCTGGCTGAGATGCTTAAAGGTATTTATGTAACTTCAGAAACTACAGTACTAAACTTTATTACCGAAAATGATTTTGTACGAAAAAAAGTTGAGATGTTTATTCAGGGAGCAGAAATTATTGAAGAAAAAGAAATTGAAGGCGGTGGCTACGCAGTTAAACTTAGGTTAGCTTTAGGTGGACCTAAGGAAGGGAATATCGCCTCTGTACTCCTGCCAGAAGTTGCTAAAAACGATAGCGATGTTTTAACAACTAAAATTCAGTTTGGCTCAAATTACGAAGAAAAGCCTACCTATCAGGTACCTAAATCTACTAGCGATGTAACAGGAGTTATTATTGATGCTAGAAATTTAGAAGTAAGACCAGCCATGAGCCCTAAGATTTTTAGCTCTGACGGTAAAGAAGTCTTTGGCCCAAGGTATATTGATCCCTATAAAAATCCTGACTCACCTTTAGTCGCTTACACCAGGGATTTGGAAACAGCTAGATCATTGGCTCGCGTAGGCGAAAATCCAGTTATAATAAATGCAATTGGCGTGGTTGGGACTAATCAGAGTGATGTGGTTATAGCTAAAGCAGATGCGGATATTATTTTTGACCAAAACAAGCTAGGTGGCTTTTTAGCAGAAGGTCGTATTGTTATTATAATCAAGTAGGGGGGGTTCCTTTGAGACTAAAAAAACTACTTGCTGTTTTATTGGTTATATTGTTGGTAATACCTCAAGGAGTGTTAGCTCAGTCGCAAACGAACACCGATCATACAAAAAATGTCTTGATTGTAGCAGGAACAGTCACTGTGGTAGGACTAAGTGTTTATTTATATAATTCTGTTAAAACAAACCTAGAAGTTAAAAAACTTTACAATGACGCCGAAGAGAAAATTGTTCAAGGTGATTGGTTTGGAGCTTACGAAAAATTAAATCTCATTATGCACAAAAAGCATAATTATAAAGACGCTAAGAGTAAACTCGAGTTGGTTAAAGAAGTAGGTGCAAACTACTACACTGACCTTGGGGATAGACAAGTTGTAGAACAAAGATTGGAAGAAGCTGCCCTTAATTATCGTAAAGTTTTAATGATGAGCCCTAATAATTTAAGAGCTAGAGCTGGATTAGATAACTTAAATAGTAGACTAGCAGATATGTATTATAATCGGAGCTTGGGCTACTTTAGCGAAGGTGACTTTAAAGAAACAGAGCTAGAGTTAAATAAAGCAGTTGCCCTAAACCCAGATATGGATAAAACTTTATTAAAAGAAGTTCTAGCAATAAATCAAAACCAAAAACTAACTAAAGTAGCTATCATTTTCCTAGGTAATCAAAGTTCAGTTTCTGGCATTGAAGCTATTATCATGCCGCGGTTGCAAGAATTTTTAGAACGGGACAACTTGATTGTCCTCTCTCAACTAAAAGTGAGAGCATTTATGGATGAGCAAGGAAAGTATCTCTTTCCAACCTATGATACAAAAGCGGCTGTTGAAACTGGCCTTATATTAGGTCAAGATAAAGTCATTTATGGCGATCTAACTAAATCTCAGTTGACTCCTTTCAAAAAGCAAACTGGGAATAAGTTGCAGCAAAGTTTAACAGGGGAATTAGAATTTAAAATTAACATCGTTGATGTTAAAGCGACTACAATTCAAACAGAACATTTTCGTTATAAAGAAAGTGTAACTAGTACAGTTACACCACTAGAAGCTGCTGTAACTGAGAATATGATGCTCCAGGAACTTTTACAAAATATCTCGCAAAAACTAGCTAGGGATATAGCAAGGAGGCTATAAGCTTATGCGAAAGCGTCTTTTACTGGTATTAATAATTTCCATGCTTTCTTTAGTTACTTTAGCCAATGAAGGACGCTGGATCGAAGCTAAAGGTGTTGCTATAGTTATAGATAATCAGAAAGAGCTGGCTTATGAAGCAGCACTTAAAGATGCCTTAAAAAGAGCTGTAGAAACTGGAGTCGGTGTCTATGTGTCAGTCGAGACTAAGACTGAGAATTTTGCTTTAATATCGGACTCTATTTTGACCAAAGCTAATGGCTACGTAAAAGAATACACTGTGTTGAATACTAGCTTTACAGACGATTACTGCCAGGTATTGCTAAAGGCTTGTGTAAGCCTTACTGATCTTAAAAATGATCTACAGGCCCAAGGGTTGATGATCAAAAGAGCCGGAGACCCGCGAATTATTGTCCAAATCGAAGAATATTCAGATGTTTCTTATCTTTCTACCTCTGTAGCCCAGGAAGTTGCTGAAAAAGCCTTGAAAGATAGAGGTTACAACGTAATTAAATCGAGACCATTAGAGCAATATTTAGCTTACAAGACTAGAGAAGATGAATACTTAAAATTAGTTGATGCAGATATTTTAGTTAGAGGGAATGCAACTGCTACAAGGTTATCAAGTATAGGTGGTATGTTTTCCTATGGTTCAACTGTTGTACTTAGTGTTTATCGGAGTGGTTCTCCACAGATCCTAGCTTCGGTGACAAAAAATGGTAGAGGTATTCATGTTTCTCCTCAATTAGCTACTGAACTAGCCATTAAGGAAGCTTTGAGCTCTGCCATTGAGGAGTTGAGCTGGGAAATTCTTACTAGTCTAACTGAACCTATAAAAAGGGTGCAACTTAAGGTCTTAGAGTTAGACTTTGCTCTATATAGCCAACTTTCTAGTAACTTACAAAGAATAAGTGGTGTTTCTCAGGTCTTTCCACGTAGTTATAGGAATGGAGAGGGGCTTTTTGATATTGACACAACTCAATCTTCAATGGCGATCGCTATTTACTTAAGTAAAAACTTAGGTTGGGAAATTATCAGGCATACTGAAAATATTATTGAAACTAAGGTTGTTAAAACAAACAATTAACATTACAATAACTATGGGTTTAATTAATATTTTACTGGATCGAAGGGAGGTCGAGCGGTATTACCGCTAAAACATGAAAAAAAATAAAGCTTGGATTATTGTACTGGCAGTCTTAGTTATTATGTTGTTAGGGACAATAAGCAGTTATAACAAACTTGTTAATCTCAGTGAATCAGTTGATGCTCAATGGGGACAGGTGGAAAACCAGTTACAATCCCGTTATGATAAGATTCCTAATCTTGTAGCTACTGTTAAAGGTTATGCTAACCATGAAAAGGAAGTATTTGAATCATTAGCAGATGCTAGAGCTAAAATGGCCGGTGCTCGTTCTATAAATGAACAAGTTGAAGCAGCTAATGCAATGGAATCTGCTCTATCAAGATTATTGGTTGTTGTAGAGAACTACCCTGAATTAAAAGCAGATCAACAATTTAATCAGTTAATGTATGAGATTTCCGGCACTGAAAATAGAATAGCAGTAGAAAGAATGCGTTATAATGATTCTGTAAAGAGCTACAACAGTAGAGTCAAACGCTTTCCTACAGTGATGTTAGCTAATATGTTCGGCTATGAACCTAGAGCTTACTTTGAAGCTGCCAAGGGTGCAGAGGTAGCGCCTAAAGTGGAGTTTTAGGAATCTAGGTAAGATGGAGGTTAGTAAAGAAGTTAAAACTCTTTACTAAAGCAAGACTATGAAAAAATTGGTTATGGTCCTTTTAGTGTTACTACTATCTTGTGGAGTATTAGCACTAACACCGCTACCTTTTACAAATATTCATGACTATGCCCATCTTCTTGGTAATACCAGAGATTTAGATCAGCGAGTAGAAACATTATACGAACACACAGGTGTCGAATTAGCTATTGTAACAATAGCTAAATTAGAGAATCAAAGCATAGAGATGTTTTCTGTTAATCTTTTTGAAGAATGGGGCATCGGCAGAAAAGGTGAGGATAAAGGTCTATTACTAGTCATTTCTCTTGACCCACGCGAAGTTAGACTAGAAACAGGTTATGGGTTAGAAGGGGCTTTACCTGATTCTTTTGTGGGGACTAAGTTAGATGAACTTGTTGCACCATCTCTCGCTAGGGGTAGCAATGAAGGACTAATTGAATTTGTTAATGCTATTGAAGAAAGAATTATTAGCCAAGGCGATGCTAATCCCCAAGCTAATTTTTATCTTGAATATGATTCAGATGATTCCATGGTAACTTCGATTACTCGTTTGCCTTTTGCGAACTTAGGGTTTATAATCATCATCCTAATCTTAATCTTTCTCGATTTAAGATTCACTGGGGGTATGGTTTTAAGAAGTATTCTCCGTGCCTCTGGTAGAGGTTACCGCTCTGGCGGAGGTGGATCATCTGGCCGTAATCGCTATGGTGGTGGAGGAAAAAGTGGTGGCGGTGGCGCCTCGACTAAATGGTAAAGTAAGAGCCTACAAAACACAGCGTAGGCTCTTTTTATTTCTCTAAGTAATATTTTGATTTAATTAATAGTCAAGGACTGTAATTTGTTTCCCAAAATAATTATCTTAAGAAGCTCTGTAATTTAATACTATTTACGTTCAAATATTCACGGCAATCTTTATATCTAGGGCAATATTTAACAACTAAAGACCAGAATTGTTTCGAGTGATTCATTTCGCTTAGATGACATAATTCATGAATAATGACATAGTCTAGTACTTCAATTGGAGCTAGTATTAACCGCCAGCAAAAGTTGAGATTCTTTTTATTTGAACAACTTCCCCAGCGTTTTTTCTGATCTTTTACTTGAATGTTGTTGTATAGAAACCCATGGGTAGAAGCAATTTTAGCGACTCTAGTAGGAATAATTTTTTTTGCTTGCTGATAATACCAATTATATAGAGATTCTTGGTTTAAGTAGTGCTGAGGTATCAATAAGTCAGTTCCTATTAAGGTAAAAGCTAGAGATTGGTTGTTTTCTTTGAGCGTAATTGTTTCACCAAGAAAGGGAAGAGAAATCCCGTATTTGATAACATCTGGTAAGTAATTAGATTCCGCTTTTTTAGCTAGAATTAGTTGTTGATCAATCCAAGCTGATTTAGTTGTTAACAATTCTTTGATTCGTTGATTAGAACAGTCTTTAGGGGCTTGAACAATCACTTTGCTAGCCGTTACTCTAATCGAGATAGTTTTTTTTCTTTTGGCAGAGCGGACAATTTCTAACTGGTAGGCTGCCATTTTGAGCATCTCCTTTGAGCATATTAAGCAGTAAGGTGTTAAGACGAAGTGAGAGGTTACTAAAACAAGCTCTGCTTATATTGATTTTAATAATACTAGGAAGGAGTAGTCAAGTTATGGAGCGGATTCTTTCATTAGGAGCACCATATGTAGTAACCCAAATGGCACCTGACTCTGATTTCACTCTAAAAGAACAAGCTTACAAGGATCAAGGTAAATCATTAACAAATGGTGAAGAAGCTGATCCTTATGATTTAAAGAGTGGTTGGGTAGGCTACATGCGAGCTGAAGGTCGTCATATTACAGTGGATTTAGGTTCTATAAAGAATATAACCGAGGTATCTGGGAGATTTTTACACAATCCTACAATGGGTGTTTTAATGCCAAGAGAGGTTCAGGTAAGCGCGTCTTTGGATAATATTAATTTTTATTTTATAGGTAGCGCTAATAATAAAAAACCACTTTTTACCCCTGGACCGTTGGCTGAGAAGTATATAATTAAAACAGAGCCAGTTCTTGCGAGATATGTGAGAGTTAGCTTTTTAACTGATGTTTGGACTTTCCTAGACCAAATTGAAGTGAGAGGTAATCTAGAGGGTGAGGGTAAAGCACTAAGCATTGTTAAGCCCATAATAAAAACCTTACCAAAGGAAGAAAGCCCTAAACCTTATCTAGCAGCTGCTACTGGTATGAAGCACCTAGTTCTTATTTACTCTGGGGAAAAATTTAATTGGCAAAAGTCAGATTTTTTGCCTTATGTAGGTTATCTTAATCCGGAGACTTTGATCTCAGAAGATTATTTATTTGATGGTTTTTTATTCCTTCCCTACGGCAAGACTATAGATGGTTATTCCTTTAATCATGCTGGCGAAAAACCTAGTACTTGGAAGCATTGGCAAAATTATCTTGATAGCCTATTTAAGGAAGGTCAGAATTTAAGCGCCTTAGATTTAGCAGTAGGAACATTAAAAGAAAACCTCGACCTTCCTAATTACCGTGTTAAAGTGGAGATTGCTATCCCTTATCCCTCGCCCAAACAAAGTGGTTTTGGCGAACTCGCTGGTGAAGCAATATCTTTTAATCTAGAAGATCAAGATACCGCATTAAATAATCGAGTTCAAGCTATTAAATTGTATATAGATAACACCTTAGAACGGTATAAATTGGCTAGTTATAAGAATCTAGAAATTGTAGCCTTTTATTGGTTAGAAGAAAACGTCTCTTATAGTTCTACACCTAAGGAAGCAGAACTTATTAGAAGGACAGCCGAGATAGTTCACCAAAACGGTTTTGCCTTTCATTGGATCCCATTTGTACAAGCCGAAGGCTTTCGCGAGTGGCGGGAATTTGGTTTTGATTTAGCGATGATGCAGCCAAATTATTTCTTCCATCCTAATGCAAAGGAAGAACGGTTAGAGAATAATGCCCAGTTAGCTCAAAAGTACGGTTTATCAGTAGAGATCGAGGTAAGTAACCAGGTCTTTCAAAGTGAAGATTATCGCCAACGTTTTAAAAAGTATCTACAAAATGCTGCCAAATATAACTTTACTAATAGTCTCTTGGGTTATTATCAAGATACGAACCTTTTTGGTTTGGCTGCATTAAGTAACGATCCCCAAAAAAGGGAGATCTATGATTGGGTTTATCGGTTTGTGCGTCAGGGGAAAGCCCCAAGATAAGTCAAAAGATGATAAAAGGCAATTTAAAGAGTACTTCTCTAAAGAGGTACTCTTTTTTTAGAGATGTACTAGTAATTTGTCTTTTATAGTTACTAAAAGGCTAAGTACTTTGTTTTTACCATGTATAAAAAGGGCTTAATTGAAGGATATTTTACATAAGAGATTCTTGTGAAAGGCAGGTAAGAAATATGTGGCGTGCCAAAAAAAAGAAAGAAGAAGAAAATAAGAAAGAAGATTCTCTGCTATCTACAGTAAGCAAGAATCTCGAAGTGCTGAAAGAGAAATTACATAATAGCAGCGATTGTGTTTTTAGAGAGTTTGTTATCGGTGATAAAGTTAACGCCGCTATGGTCTATATCGATGGATTAACAGATAAAAAAGTAATTCATGATGATGTAATTCGCCCTTTAATGTTTTCTTATGCTGCAGGTGAGTTGCCTCGAAAAAGTCTTTTACAACATATTGAAGATGGCTTATTAATTGCTTCTGATATTAAAGAAGTTAATACATTTAATGATATACTAGGTTCTATTTTATTAGGAGATGCAGCAGTTATAGTTGATGGAGAGAAAGTAGCAATTATTGTCTCTTCGAAAGGGTTTCCTATTCGTAGTGTTACAGAACCCCAAACAGAGTCTGTTATCAGGGGACCAAGAGAAGGTTTTACAGAAGCTATAAGAATTAATACAGCTCTTTTACGTCGAAAAATTCACGATCCAGACCTCGTTTTTGAGAACCTTGAGGTTGGTGTAAGGACCAAAACTAGTGTAGTCATTGCATATGTTAAAGATTTAGCTAAAGAAGAAACCGTCAACGAAGTAAGACGGAGAATTAAAAGTATCGATATCGATGGCATCTTAGATTCGGGTTATATCGAACAGCTTATTGAAGATAATCCTTTTTCTCCTTTTGCCACAACTGGTTATAGCGAAAAACCTGATGTGATAGCAGGGAGGATATTAGAAGGGCGTTTAGCAGTATTTGTAGATGGAAGCCCTATTGTCCTGACGATTCCTATGCTGTTTATAGAAAACTTTCAAACTGCCGAAGACTATTATTCGCGTCCGTTTTTCATATCTTTTGTTCGTTTACTACGCTATCTTGGCTTTTTTATAAGTATTATTGCTCCTGCATTTTATGTAGCTTTAACTAGCTTCCATCAAGAACTATTACCAACACCACTTTTAATAAGTATTGCGGCTGCATCGGAAGGGACTCCATTTCCCGCGGTTGTAGAAGTTGGTGTTATGGAAGTTCTTTTTGAAATTTTGCGAGAAGCAGGTCTAAGAATGCCTAGGGCAATTGGCCAAGCTGTAAGTATTGTCGGTGCCTTAGTCATTGGCCAAGCTACAGTTTCGGCAGGATTAGTAGGAGAACCATTAATAATTGTTATTGCAATAACAGCGATTACCGCTTTCTTAGTGCCAACTCTGTACGAAGCTGGTACCTTATTACGCATAGGTTTTTATCTTCTTGCAGCTACTTTTGGTTTAATTGGTATTGGTGTTGGTTTCCTCGTTGTATTAGTTCATTTATCATCATTGCATTCCTATGGGGTACCTTTCATGTCACCTATAATGCCCCTAGAAGCTGATAGTTTTCAGGATGTTTTGATCCGTTCACCGCTATGGACAATGAAAAGAAGACCACGAGTTTTTGGAGACGGCATTAGACAGGGAGAAAATCAGAAACCAGTGAAAGAGAGAGACATGCAATGAAACAGCGCCTTTTGCTCGGCTTATTGTTAATTATCTTCTTTACAGGTTGCTATGACAGGCGAGAGCTTGATGATCTGGCTATTGTGGTAGGTTTAGGCGTAGATCTAGCTGATGATGGTGATATCTTAGCAACAGTCGAAATTGTTAATCCCCAAGTATTAGGCAACAAAAGTGCAGGTGGAGGTGGCGAACCTGTTTGGGTCATTGAAAGCAAAGGCCAGACTCTCTTTGAAGCAATCCGGCGTATGATTCATCAATCACCAAATAAGCTGTTTTTTTCCCACAATCAAATAATTGTTATAGGAGAAGAGCTCGCTAATAAAGATATTTTTTTAGTAACAGATTTTTTACTGAGAGTTGAAGAACCTAGAGAAGATGCGTACTTAATTGTAGCAGAAGGTAAAGCTGGGGATATTATCAGAGCGAAGATAGGGATTGGTAGTGTACCTGCTTTAGCTATTGAAAAGATGATTTCCTCAAATTGGGCCACCTCGCAAGCTCCAATGAGCCAGTTGATAGCTTTTGCTAAGCAGACTGTAGCAAAAGCACCAGGAGTAGTTTTAGGGCGAATTGCTTTAAGAAGCGAAAAAGAAGCTGAAATTAGTTTCAATGGAGCAGCAGTTTTAAAAAGAAATAAGCTAGTTGATTGGCTCACAGAAACAGAAGCTAGAGGTTACTTGTGGATTAAAGACCAGGTTAAGGGCGGTACCGTTGTTGTTAAAGATACTAAATATGGTGGTAATATTAGTTACGAGATCGCTAGAGAAAAAACAGTATGTCGCCCTAAAATACTGCAAAATGGTCAGATGAGTATAGAAATAGATATAGCTGTTACTAGTCGATTTGCGGGCTTAACCGATTCTAGGGAAATTGAAAATCCTACTGCTTGGTCGGAATATGTATTAGATTTGGAAGAAGGAGTTAAAAGAGAAGTTAGAAGTGTTATCGATAAAGCACAGACATTACAATTAGACTTTTTGGATTTTGGCGCTCTGATTAAACAGTATTACCCTCAAATTTGGCAAAAGAAAGAATCTAATTGGGACAAAGAATTTCCCATGTTACCTGTAGCAATAAAGGTAAAGGCACAAATTAATAGTGTGGGTATGGTCAAAAGAAGCCGTTAATGGGAGGTTAAGATGGTGCTAGAGAGGATAAATCTGGCTAAGAAACAAATTATCTATGTGGCAGCGCTTTTTATGCTTGGCCCCACGTTCTTAATACCGCCAGCACAAGAAATAGGTTCTTATGGCTGGATAGCACTTACCATAAGTTATATGGGCTTTTTATTGTTATTTAGTCTATATCGGGCACTACTTAATTTAGCCCCTGACAAGAGCCTCTTTGAAATATTGCAATTAGCTTTTGGGCGTTGGTTAGGTCTAGCTTTTTCGTTATTTTATCTTTTTTATTTTGTATTTCTGCTAACATTAATTGTAGCTAATTTTGCTGACTTTATTGATAGCGTCGTTTTAATACATACACCAGAGTTAGTTATTACTATATTTCTGGTAGCTACAGCGGCTTACGCTGTGAGAAAAGGTTTTGAATCAATAGCTAGAATCAGCGACATAATTTTATATACTTCAGTAAGCATTGCCTTTTTGGTCTTTTTATTTCTAATCGATAAGATAAGTTTAGATGTATTTAGACCAGTATGGCCATCTTCTTGGAGCCCGATCTTTAAGTCAAGTCTAAGTGTTTTCGCTTTTCCTTTTGGTGAAACTGTGGTATTTCTTTCGATATTTAACCAATTAGGAAAACCACAAAAGACTATGCCTAGTTTATTGTGGGGGAGTTTGATCGCATTTATATCATTGCAGCTAGTTACTGTTAGAAATGTAGCTACTTTAGGCGAGTTTGTTAAATATAGTAGCTATCCATCTTATGATGTTGCCAGGTTAGTAGATATAGGCAATGTCATTTCTAGAGCTGAGATACTGATTAGCATAAACTTTTTAGGTATGGGTTATATCAAAGCTACTACCATGTATTACAGCTTTTGTAGTGGGGTTGCAGAACTTTTTAAGCTGAAGTCTTACAAACATTTAGTTTTACCAGTAGGTGTATTAGTCAGTTTATCCTCTTTATTATCATTTAAGACAACTATTCAAAACCTCTACTTTATAGCAGAGATCTATCCTTATTTTGTCTTCGTACCTCAAGTGATAATCATCGCTTTGGCCTACATTGTCCTTCGAGTTAGGGGAAAGAAGGTGGGCTAATGGCCTATGTGGGGATTTTAATTGGATTTGCTCTTTTATTTCTGTGGGATTATAAAGAAATCAAAGAGGTTAATGATAAGCGGGGAAATATAGTATATGGTATTTTTTTCCTCGCGGCAATCGCTTATGCTATTCTCTTTAAAAGTGGGGTTGTTACGATCTCAATGACCCAGATAGTTTCTTTAATTGTTGCTTATTTAAGAGGAATTCGTTTACCATATTACTTTAGGTAATTTGAGCTTGCAATCTCATAAATATAAAAGAGGAATTGGCCACTTTGTGGCCAATTTTATTTATTGTGATAGTCTCGGAGGCTGCATTTTGTTGGTGCAGCATACAAAAGGACTGAAAGGAGAGATTTTAGTGGTCAAAGAAAAAGCAAATTCTCGCAATAAAATGATCATTAGGCTAGTCATTCTGGTAATAGTTCTTGTTGCTGGAGTCCTAGCTTATCGGTATTTTTCCGAGAAAACAAGATTTCTTAATGCAGATCGTTATTACAAGTATGGGGTAACCAAATTTAAAGAAGCTCAAGGAATTCCTATTGATTCGACAACAACAACCACGACAACTAACCAACCACCAAAACCTATTGATACAGATATAGCCCTGGAAGCAATAAATAACTTCCGCCAATCAGTTGGTTTTGATGAGCAAAGAGCCGATTCATGGATGGGTATGGCTGAAGTTTATACCAAGATCAAAGAGTTTGATAAAGCGATTGAAGTTTTAGAAGAAGCATCTAATATTAAGTATGAATCAGCTAGTAACCGTGCAGCTATTTGGACAACTCTAGGTGATGCTTATTACCTAAACGCACGTTATCAGGATGCTGCTGATGCTTATAGTGTAGCTATCAAAGAGTCACCAAAGAATCCAATTGTTGCTCTTAGTTATCCTGGCAAAGTACGTTCACTCCTAGAAATCGGTAATACTGCTGAGATTGATAGTTTTGCCGAGTGGGTAAGACATGGTATGGATTTAGATAGTCGAGCTGAAAATCAGCATATTTATCACTTCGCATTAGGTTGGACCTATGAAACTAGAGGTAGACTAGATCAAGCTATGAGCGAGTATAGAGAATCGATGTCTTATAACGATAAATATGCACCTTGTTTATATCGCCTTGCTTTGCAAGAACAAGAAGCTAATCTTTTCTTTGAGCCATATCTCAAACTTCTTTTAGCTGTAGAGGGTAGTACTAAGGTTGGTATTCCTTATGCTCCAGCCCAAGAAGCATTAGCAAAAATGGAAGAACAACTTGCTAATTTTAATACAGCTAAGCAAGCAGAAATCCATGTACAAGTAGCTAACTACTATTTCAATCAAGATAATCGTGATGCTGAAAAAGTTGAAGAACTTTATAAAAAGGCACTAGAAACCGATCCTAATGCACCGGCTTCAGCTGCAGCATATGCTAAATTAGCCGCTGTTCTTCTTGATACTCGTGTCGATGAAGAACTTGAGAGTAATGCTAAAGAAGCTGTTGAAATGACTAAAAAAGGTGCTGCAATAGCTGCAAACAATAACGACAAATTGGAAAACTATGTTATTTTAGCTAGAGCAATGCGGATTCTCGAAGACTTTAATGGAGCTGTTGACGCTGGAAACAAGGCAATTCAAGCTAGCCAAGATAGCTATAAAGGTTATTTAGAACAAGCTATAACCTTCTATGAAGAATATGTTTCTTACGAGGCTGAAGAGGATCCAGAAGGTAAATTATTGGCTAAGTATGAGAGTTATATCTATAAAGCTAAAGATAATATTGGTAAGGCTAAGCAACTTGTTGTTTATGATCGAGAAGTAGAAGCTTATCAAAAACGTGTTGATAGAGCTATTGAAAGAGTAGAAAAAGAAAAAGCTAGCAAATAATTACGCATAGACACCTCCTCTGCTGGTTAGGCTAAATTTAGCCCAACTGCGAGGAGGTTTTTTTATATGTTAAGAGGTCTAGAAGACGAGACTGTACGTGTAATATCAGACTTTTTAGAAGCGCGCAAAGGTGAAGACGCTTCATTATCAGCTTTAACTGAAAATGAACGTGAAGACCTTTTAGACCTTTTGCAATGGGAATTAGGTGTGGTCTTAAATACAGACACCTATAATGAACTCCTCTATGGTTCTATGGGTCTTGATCATATTCTAGATGCTTTTTATGATGGGACACCGATACAATAAACGGGGGGTGTTTATTATGTGGGATAGTACAGAAGGAAGGGTAGCACTAGCTGAGAAGATCGAAGTTCGTTATAAAGGTCTTTTATCTAAATCAGGAGCCAATCGTGTCTACTTACATTGCGGGTTTGGCTCAGAATGGAAGAGTACCAGAGATATTGCAATGAACAAAGATACAGATGGAACATGGCGTACAATGTTGGAATTAAAAGATGGTTCTGATGTTAACTTTTGTTTTCGAGATGATGCTGGCAATTGGGATAACAATAGCGGTAATAACTGGGGGTTTTTTGTTGAGAACTCCAAGTTAATATCGCACTAGAAAATGGGGCTGTAAAAATACAGCCTCGTTTTTTTACTTAGTGGATAACCAATAAAAGTTAATAAAGCAAGAGTCTAACTTTGGGGTATGATATATGAAGACGAAAAATAAAACTAAAAATAATATTAAAGAAAGCAAGGTCCATTTAGTCTATAACTAAAAGAAGCTAGTTACCTCCCAATATCACCACCTATTTTATTTGGCGCTAATACCTTAGAGTCTCTGGTTAGAGTTGGGGTTAAGTATTAATTGACCTAGTTAAATCAATAATTAAGCAAATCGATTTAACTCTTATATATTTAACCCTTTCCTGGGTTATAAACTTGTAACTTGGTTAACTGCAGCTTATCCTAATAAGTTAGAGAGAATTGATTCCCTCTAACTTAAGAAGCATTTTAATTTAAATTAATTTAGTTTACGATTAAGTTATAGCAACCTAAGACTTGGGAATCAAATCAAGTATTAGTTAGTTAAAAAGAAAAAAGCAGATTGATATGTGATATTGTTTTATACAGGCAATATTAATTTGCCAGACCTGGTTTAATCTATTTAAGGTGATCAAAATTAGCAGGAACTAGTAGGACGAGGTAGAAATTATTTCAATTAGAGATTGAGGAGGCATGGAAATGGATATAAAAAAAGCTGCTTTAGCTTTGCATAAAGAAAATAGGGGCAAGTTTGCGATTGTTTCCAAGGTACCTGTAAGCAGTAGAGAAGATTTAAGTTTAGCCTACTCCCCTGGAGTAGCTGAACCTTGTTTAGTTATAGCTAATGAACCAGAAAAAGTTTTCGAATATACTGCTAAAGGTAACCTTGTAGCTGTAGTGAGTAACGGCACAGCTGTTTTAGGTTTAGGTGACATTGGTCCTTTAGCTGCTATGCCTGTAATGGAAGGCAAAGCAATTTTGTTTAAGAAGTTTGCAGGTATCGATGCCATTCCCATTTGCCTAGATACCAAAGATCCAGATGCTATTATTGAAACTGTTAAGCTGATGGCCCCAACTTTTGGTGGTATTAACTTAGAAGATATTGCTGCACCACAATGTTTCTATATTGAAGAAAAACTAAAAAGTCTTCTCGATATTCCAGTTTTCCACGATGATCAGCATGGAACCGCAGTTGTAGCTTTAGCTGGCTTAATTAATAGTATGGCTATTGTTAATAAAAATCTCTTCGATCTCAATGTTGTAATTAATGGTGCAGGAGCAGCGGGTACAGCTATTGCCAGACTACTAGTTAGAATTGGTGTAAAGAATGTAGCTGTTTTAGATCGCCAAGGAGCTATTTATCAAGGTAGAGAAAAGCTTAATGAGGCAAAAACTGACTTAGCTAAAATTCTACCTGTAAGAACGGGATCTCTAGCAGAAGAGTTAAAGGGAGCCGATGTCTTTATCGGTGTTTCTTCAGCTGATATACTAACCGCAGAAATGGTAAAATCTATGAATAAAAATGCAATTATCTTTGCTTTAGCTAACCCTAATCCTGAGATTAAACCGGAACTAGCACTAGAGTCAGGTGCTGCCATTGTAGCTACAGGGAGATCGGATTATCCTAATCAGATTAACAATGTGCTTGGGTTTCCAGGAATTTTCCGAGGAGCATTAGCTGTGAGAGCTAGAGGTATTAGCGAAGGAATGAAAGAAGCAGCAGCTAAAGCAATAGCTCTTTGTGTAAAAAATCCGACCAGCCAAATGATTATTCCCGGACCCTTTGATCCAGATGTACCAGCAATAGTAGCAAGAGCTGTTGCCGAAGCTGCAATTAGGGAAGGTTTGGCTAGGACTAATGTTGATCTTGATCGACTTAGGGAGGAAGTAAGGTCTGATTTTCAAGCCAAAACCAAGGAGGTCTAGAAGATGAAAGATAATGAAGATAAAGCTGCTTGGCGTAGTGATTATATTGTAGTTAAAGCGTTAGAAGATGGAGTTACTGTCATAGGCTTAACTAGAGGTGAAAATACTAAGTTTCATCATACTGAAAAACTTGATGCAGGTGAAGTAATGATTGCTCAGTTTACGGATAATACATCTGCTATGAAGATAAGAGGTAGGGCATTAATTGATACTGCTCATGGTAGAGTAGAGTCTGGAAAGCCAGTAAAAAACTAACGGACAGAAACTTGCCGATATGCTATAATCAAAAAGTGTAATTTATGCTTATCGCTTCAAAGTCATAAGGGGTGATAATGTCTGTGTTTAAAGACTTGTTCAGATCAAAGCCTAAATATGTAACTGTAAGACCTCATAAACAAGGTGACAAGTCTGAGAAGAAAGAGATACCAGGAGGCTTGTGGGTCAAGTGTGATAAGTGTGGCAACATCCTCTATAGTAAGGATCTAGATAAAAGTTTGAGCGTTTGTCCCAAATGTGGCTTTCATTTTGTTATTGAGGCTAAAGAAAGAATCGCTCAGCTAATAGATCCAGGTAGTTTTGAGGAGATGGATGCGAATATCCAAACTCAAGATCCATTAGGTTTCCCGGATTATTTACAGAAACTTTATAAATATCAAGAAGAAACTAGCATGAAAGATGCTGCTATTACTGGTAAAGGGCATATTTCAGGCCAACCAGTAATTATTTCCGTAATTGATTTTAATTTTATGCGGGGCTCTATGAACACAGTTGTAGGAGAGAAGATTGTTAGAGCCTTTGATAGGGCTAGTAAAGAAAAGTTACCAGTAATTGTAGTTAGTGGTGGCGGTGGCGGAGCTCGTATGCAAGAAGGTGTATTATCTTTAATGCAAATGGCTAGAACCTGCCAAGCAGTAGAACGACACCAGAGAAACGGCCTTTTATATATAGCTGTCTTAACCCAAGCCACTATGGGTGGTGTCTATGCTAGTTTTGCTTCGCAAGCAGATATCATATTAGCTGAACCGGGAGCACTCATTGGTTTTGCTGGTCCACGAATTATCGAACAAACTATGAAACAGAGTTTGCCAGAAGGATTTCAAACCGCAGAATATGTATATAAGCATGGACATATCGATCGAATTGTAGCTAGACCCTGGCTCAAGGAGACTCTGGCTCATTTGCTAGACTGGCATGGGAGGTGATATCTTTGGCTAATATTACAGTTCTAGATTTTGAAAAACCAATTATAGAGTTAGAAAAAAGGATTGAGGAACTAAAGATATTTGCTAAAGAACGCAACCTCGATCTTTCTGATGAAATAAATAATTTACAAACAAGGGCCGAGAAATTAAGACGGGATATTTATAGTAACTTGTCTTCTTGGCAGCGTATACAGCTCGTTCGCCATCCTCAAAGACCTACTGCATTAGAACTTATTGATCTAATATTTGATGATTTTTTTGAGCTTCATGGTGATCGACTAGCTGGTGATGATGAAGCTTTAGTCGGGGGCATAGCTCTTTTAAATGGCGAACCTGTTACTGTTATTGCACCGCAAAAAGGGCGAGACACTAAAGAAAATTTAGAAAGAAATTTTGGCTTACCACATCCAGAAGGATATAGAAAAGCTATTCGCTTAATGAAACAAGCAGAAAAGTTTAACCGACCGGTGATCACGCTTGTTGATGTAGTTGGTGCCTATCCTGGTATTGCTGCTGAAGAAAGAGGACAAGGCCCAGCTATCGCTGAAGCAATCACAGTTATGGGTGCTTTAAAGGTACCGACGATAGCTGTTATTACTGGTGAAGGTGGCAGTGGTGGAGCGCTAGCTTTAGCAGTAGGTAATCGTGTGCTGATGTTGGAAAATGCCTATTACTCGGTGATTTCTCCAGAAAGTGCCTCTATTATTCTCTACCGAACTGACAGCCATGCTCAGGAGGCTGCCGAAGCTTTAAAGATAGGTAGTCGCGATCTTTTAGATATGCAAATTATTGATGAGATTATACCCGAACCTCTAGGGGGAGCCCACAGAAATCCAGAAGCTATGGGTAGACTGCTTAAAGAATCTTTAGAAAGAAATCTAGCCATTTTAAGAGGACTAGCCCCAGACGAGTTAGTTTCTGCTCGCTATGAGCGATTCTTAGCCTTTGGTAAAGTAGCTGACTTGAGTTAAAATGTATATTATACACGGTTAATAATAGGGCAGATTACTGCCCTTTATCTGTGATAAAAAGAGAGGTGGGAAGGCACAAGGAAGAGTAATTTTGTGCCGACAAAGTGAAAGTAATTGGCATTGTTACAAGTGGCGGCGATGCACCTGGCATGAATGCTGCTATTAGAGCGATAACTCGCATGGCCAGTCACCTAAATATGGATGTTTATGGAATTTATCATGGTTATGCTGGGTTAATTAATGATGAAATTACTAGGCTAGACACTCGTAAAGTTGGTGATATACTTCATCGGGGAGGCACTTTTTTAAAAACTGCTCGCTGCCCCGAGTTTAAAACAGAAGCAGGTCAAGCCAAAGCAATTGCTAATCTAAAACGTTATGGTATGGAAGGATTAGCAGTGATTGGTGGAGACGGTTCCTTCCACGGAGCCTTAGCCCTACAGAAGTGGGGTATAAAAGTTGTGGGTATTCCAGGTACAATAGATAACGATATACCTTGCACTGATTTTACGATTGGGTTTGATACAGCAGTTAACACTGTTGTGGAATCTGTTAACAAAATCAGGGATACAGCTACCAGTCATGAAAGAACTTTTGTGGTTGAAGTTATGGGACGTAATTGTGGTGATTTAGCTCTCTGTTCTGGACTAGCTGGTGGTGCTGAAGTAATTTTAATTCCTGAGGTTGAGCCTAATTATGATGAGGTTTGCCGCCGAGTACAAAAGAGCCATGATCAAGAGAAATCTCATGCAGTTGTTATAGTTGCCGAAGGGGTAGGCGGTGATCCTAATTCAAGAAACATCGACGATTCTTCAGCCTTTAGAGTTGCTAATTATATTAAAGAAAAAACTAAGTTAGATACTCGTGTTACTATACTGGGTCATATTCAACGTGGAGGTTCTCCTACAGTTAATGATAGACTTTTGGCCAGTCGCATGGGCGCAGAAGCAGCTAAAGCCTTAGCTGAAGATGACACAGGCAAAATGATAGCTGTCCAAGATGGTAAAATAGTGCGCGTTGATCTAGAATATGCGTTGAGCCAGAAAAAGACTGTTAAAAAAGAATATGTGGAATTAGCCAGTATGTTGGCTAGTGTATAATATTAGCCAGCTAAAGCCTAGACGAGTGTGTTATTGGTAAACAAAGTGCATAATCATCCTAGCTTAGTATTCGGTATATGACACCTTGTCTCTAATTTGAAGGAGGTGCCTTTGGTGCGCAAGACCAAAATAGTCTGTACTATTGGACCGGCTTCTGCTTCTTCTGAGATGCAGATTGAACTAATTAAAGCCGGTATGAATGTTGCGAGAATAAATTTTTCCCATGGCAGCCCAGAAATTTATGAAAATAGAATCAACAATCTACGAGACGCAGTAGCCCGTACTGGTCAATCTATTGCTATTTTAGCGGACTTGCAAGGTCCTAAAATCCGTGTGGGCGAATTAGAATCTGAAAAGATTTATTTAGCTAAAGGTAGTATCGTAAATGCTACTGCCGAAAAAATTGTTGGTAATGCTCGCCGCTTTACTATCAACTATCCCAGCTTAATTAGGGATGTTGGTATTGGTAATACAATCTTTTTAGATGATGGCCTTTTAGAACTAAAAGTAATCGAAGTAAAAGAAAACGATTTGGTTTGTTCAGTTGAAGTTGGTGGCGAACTAGCACAACGCAAGGGAGTATCGCTCCCAGGAGTCGCTATAGACTTACCTGCTGTCACTGAAAAGGATATCGAAGATATTGAATTTGCAGTAAAAAGCCAAGTTGATTACATTGCTATAAGCTTTGTGCGTCGAGCTGCCCATATTAAACAAGTCAGAGAAATTCTGGCCCAATATAATGCTAATATAGATTTGGTTGCTAAGATTGAGTCCCAGGAAGCGGTCTCTCACCTAGATGAGATCATTGCTGAAGCTGATGCTGTAATGGTTGCTCGTGGTGATCTTGGTGTAGAGATACCTGCAGAGACTGTACCAATTATTCAAAGAGAAATTATTAAAAAGTGTAATATTGCTGGTAAACCAGTTATAACAGCCACCCAGATGTTAGAGTCAATGAAAAAAAGCCCCAGACCTACAAGAGCAGAAGTTACCGATGTTGCTCATGCTATTTTAGATGGTACAGATGCTATTATGCTTTCAGGGGAAACTGCTGTAGGTGAGTATCCAGTAGATGCAGTTAAAGTTATGAACCGCACTGCTTCTGTTATTGAACAATCACTATCTATCGATACCAGTACTTATTCAAGCCAAAATGTTTCTGTGGCAGAAGCTATTAGTCATGCAACTGTACAATCGGCAAATGAGTTAAATGTTGTGGCTATTATTACTTCGACTCAATCTGGTTCAACAGCTAAGCAAGTGGCCAAATATAGGCCTAAAGCCATTGTATTAGCTGCTACTCCATCAGACAAGGTCATGAGAAAACTCGCTCTTGTTTGGGGTGTAAAGCCAATATTAGTACCTAGAACTGCTGATATTGATAGCATGATCGATGTCAGTGTTGAAGCGGGTAGAGCTAGTGGTATTATCCGCGAAGGTGATATGGTTGCCATAACCGCTGGTGTTAAAACAGACACACCGGGCTCAACCAACCTTCTCAAGATTCATACTGTTTAAATTTCTTGCGTACCAAGGCCAGGAACCTCTGAATGTCAGAGTCCTGGCCTTCATATACTGTTTATTAAGAGATTGTAAGACCAGTGGCAGAAAGGGGTTAAGGCTTTAGCCGAAGATAATGAAAATAGCTGTACTAATGGGTGGCCAATCTGGTGAACATGATGTTTCTTTAATTTCAGGTAGTTCAATCGCTAAGGCACTTGAAAAGCAAGGACATACTTCCATTAATGTAACTATTTCTTTAGAAGGTATTTGGCAATTAGACGATGGTAAGGAAGTTACTATTTTACCAAAACCGTCCAAAGGATTATGGTTAGTTAATGAGAATAAAGAGCTTCCTATCGATGTGGTTTTTCCTGTACTCCATGGTCCTAAAGGCGAAGATGGAACTGTACAAGGGCTTCTGGAATTAGCAGGCCTACCTTATGTAGGTTCTGGAGTTCTAGGTTCAGCTGCAGGTATGGATAAAGGGGTTATGAAAGCCTTATTTAGAGATGCAGGCATACCAGTGCCTAAGACTATTTTATTAGAGAGTATGGATACAGAAGTTGTAGAGACAGAGATTGGCTATCCCTGTTTTATTAAACCTGCTAATTTAGGTTCTTCAGTGGGAATTAATAAAGCGAAAAACCTAGGAGAACTAGAAAAGGCGCTGCAGATCGCTTTCCAATATGATACTCGTATTGTTGTCGAAGAAGCTGTAAATGATGCTCGCGAAGTTGAATGCAGTGTTTTAGGCCCTGAGCCTAAGGCTTCTTTACCAGGGGAGATAGTTCCTGATGCAGAGTTTTATACCTATGAATCTAAATACCATTCTAATAATTCACGCTTAATTATTCCAGCTGAACTAAGTAAAGAGCAAATAAAGCTAATTCAAGAATTAGCTATTAAAGCGTTTAAAGCAGTTGGAGCAGAGGGACTAAGTAGAATAGACTTTTTTGTCAAAAAAGATACCGGCGAGATTTTGCTAAATGAAATTAATACTATGCCTGGCTTTACCCAGATTAGTATGTATCCCAAGCTCTGGGAAGCTAGTGGTATTAGCTATGGTGTTTTAGTAGATAAACTGGTTTCTTTAGCCTTAGAAAAGCATCAAAAACGTTCCCAATTAAAAATAAGCCGTTAAAATGAATTGTTAGAAACCTCCTAATCTAACTTGCATAAATTACTAAATGTGTGCATAGAGACACAGTGCAACTGTAAAATACAGTGACAGCTGTGTCTTTTTTTTGGAGGTGGTGGCAAGATGATTTGGCTTTTAATTTTTTTAATAGCTACTTGTAGCACTGCTAATAATATCTATTGTGATCTGGCTGATCGTAACGGTGATGATTATGGGGCTGGTAGCTTAATTTACCCGAAACACCAATCTTTTGCCCCGTTTAAAGGACTATGTGATTTAACTCATTTTCAAGTATCTTCAGGAGGTGAATATTTATTTCTGGATTTAAGCTTTGCGGAGATAACTAATCCCTGGAAAGCTCCTGAAGGCTTCTTTCATCAACATACTTTGGTTTTTATCTCTACAGGTAATGAAGGTAGTTCTATTTACGAACCTTTAGGAATTAAGTTTAATAGACCTTATGAGTATGTTCTTCGTATTGCTCCCTGGTCCTTAAGTTCACTGAAAGATGCAACAGGAAAAAAACTCTCATCGATATCTGTAAGTGCTATTGATGAAAAAACTATCAGGGCCTATTTCCCTTTTAATCAAATCAAACCTCCTCAGGAAAATTGGCAATATGCTGTTCTAGTGGGTTGTTATGACCCTTTTGGTCTAGATTATTTTCGTGAGATTACACCCCAAGGTGGTAATTGGGAATTTCGTGGTACTCAACCTTGGCCATTTATAGATGTATTGGCAGTTAGTTTTGGGCCTAATAGACAAGAACAGCAGATTTCTACAGGTTTATTTGTCTTTTTAAGTAAGGATGATCTAAAAAAGTCTTTCCCTTTTGGGTGGTTAGTGGTAGGTATCATAGGGATGCTAATAATTTTTATAAAGTTTGGGAAAATTCATTTCACCTGGGGGCTAAAGCTACCAAGAAGAGAGCATAATAAAATAGGCAGCATCAAAAGGTGGGGCTAAGGTCACCACCTTTTGCCTCAATAAGGTAAAGCAGGTGAAAACTATTGCGTATACTCATGATCAGTTGGGAATATCCACCTAAGATAGTAGGCGGTTTAGGTCGACATGTAGAGGGTCTTTCAGAAGCGCTAGTAAGAAACGGTCATGAAGTAACTGTGGTAACTGCTGATGCACCTAAGTCAAGAGAACGAGAGACTGTTCGTGGTGTCGAGGTTTGGCGAGCTCTCCCTCATCACCCTCCAGCTAGAGATTTTATCGAGAGTGTTATGCAGTTAAACTTTAATTTAGTAGAAAGGGTATTAGCACTTTCTGATGCCAATAACCCCTTTGATGTAGTTCATGTCCATGATTGGCTGGGAGCCTATGCTGGTAAGTTACTTAAACACGCTTTAAGGCTACCTCTAATTGCAACTATTCATGCCACAGAGTATGGCAGAAATAACGGTTTACATAACGATCTACAACGACATATTTCTGACTTAGAATGGTGGCTTTGCTATGAAGCTTGGGAGGTTATTGTCTGTAGCCACTATATGGAAAGTGAAGTCAAGCATGTTTTTGGCTTACCTGCTGATAAAATCAGAATCATTCCTAATGGGATTGATAGCGAGAAATTAAAAGCACCAGAAGGTAAAGATTTGTACGAAGTCCATAATCGTTTTGCTAGACCAGACGAAAAGATCGTGCTTTTCGTAGGCCGACTAGTGAGAGAAAAAGGTGTTTGGCTAATAATCGAAGCAATTCAAGATCTCTTAAAGCGAGTTCCTGAAGCTAAACTAGTTATTGTTGGCAAAGGACCAGAAGAAATTTTTCTCCGCGATCATGTAAGACGGTTGGGATTAGAACATAAAGTCTATCTAACTGGTTTTATCGATGATGAACTACGCAACCTTCTCTATAGAATCTGTCATGTAGCAGTATTCCCAAGCCTATATGAACCATTTGGTATCGTTGCTTTAGAAGCAATGGCGTTAGGTAAACCAGTAGTTGTTAGTGATACAGGTGGCTTAGGCGAAGTTGTGCAACATGGCTACACCGGCTTAAAATTTCCCTCAGGAGATAGTCGCGCTTTAGGACGAGTTCTTGGTGATGTTTTGCTTGATTATAATTTGGCTGAAAGGCTAGCCCAAGCAGGACGTAACCAAGCTAACCTTTATACTTGGGACAAGGTAGCTCAAACTACAGAACTTGTTTATAGACAAGTAATACGCTCAGCACAGGCTGGAGGCTGGAGTCTGCGCCGAGATTTAGGGAGGTAAAATCGTTGAAATCAGTTATCATGGCTGGTGGTTTTGGCACACGCTTGAAACCATTAACTTGTTTACGACCTAAACCTCTTGTTCCCATTCTAGGTAAAGCTATGATCGATCATGTGCTTAATAACCTTGAAAAAAGTGGTATTAAAGAACACATATTAACACTTTTTCATTTGCCACAGATGATCATAGATCATTTTAGTGCTGAAGATAAAATCGTTGACTTTACAATAGAGAAAGAACCTATGGGTACAGCTGGTAGTGTTAAAGAAGCTGCTAATTACCTCAAAGAAACCTTCATTGTAGCTAGTGGTGATGCCCTAACCGATATTGATGTTAGTAAAGCAATCGAGTTTCATAGACGAAAAGGTGCACTAGCTACGATAGTTTTAACGAGGGTTGCTGAACCATTGGAGTATGGAGTGGTGCTAAGTAAAGCAGATGGAACAATTACCCGTTTTTTAGAGAAGCCTACTTGGGGTGAGGTTTTTAGTGACACAGTAAATACAGGTATCTATATTCTAGAACCGTCAGTACTGGAACTAATTCCAGCAGGTAGAAACTATGATTTTAGTAAAGATCTCTTTCCTGCTCTACTCAAAGCGAATAAGCCGCTTTTTGGTTATATTGCTGATGGTTATTGGTCTGATGTTGGTAGCATCAATCAATATAGGGAAAGTCACTGGGACGTGTTAATGGGGAAAGTAAACGGTCTTGTTCCTTACATAGATGATCAAGCTCAAATCGATGCTACAGCTTTAATTAGACAACCAGTATGTATTTTAGCCAATGCAAAGATCGGACCTGGTGTTAAAGTCGGTCCTTTTGCCGTTATTGGCGAAGGAGCAGTAATTGAAAAAGACTCTTCTCTTAGTTATACAATAGTTGGTAATAGAACCTATATTGGCAAACGAGTTATAGCTGAAGGAGCTATAATTGACGAACGAGCTTATGTAGGCGATGGATCCAGGTTATTAGATGGATCTATAATAAGCCAAGGTGTGACTATTGGTGAGCAATCCCTTCTTACACCAAAAGTAAGAGTATATCCAGAGAAACACATAGGGCCAATGTCTATAGTTAATAGTGACTTAATATATGGTTCTTTGGAAAGAGGTCAACTCTTCAGTCAAAAAGGATTACGTGGTAAGTTACATAGCGACTTATCTCTAGACACTATTACTCGTACGGGAGCCTCTTTTGTTGAAGCTACCGGTGCTAATTCCTTGGCCACAGCTTGTGATGGTTCGGATAAAGCAAAGCTAGTCAAAAGACTTTTAAGTGCGGGAGCCATGGCCGCTGGAGCCGATGTATACGATCTCGGCGAGCAAGTCTTACCAGCTTTTAAAATTGGTATGTTGCGAAGGGAAACCAACGGTGGTTTTTACGTGTTTAGCGAAGGTGAGAGTGTAGCAGTTCGCTTTTTAGATGCTAAAGGTTGCTATATTGATGCTGCTAAAGAACGTAAGATTGAAAATTTAGTTAAAACTGGCGATGGCCTTCACCCGCAAATTGAACCAGGTCAACTATTTTTTGTCCCCAATCCTTTAGAAGATTATCTGAAGTCTTTTCCTGAGCTATCGTTACCCAAAGATACGATCTGTGATAGCATGGCGGGTAAGAGATTGTTCGAAGCAATTGGTGGCAATGATCAAGCGAAGATTAAAGTTCAAATCTCAACATCCGGGGAAGACTGTCGTATTTGGGATGAAAAAGGTCATGAACTAACCACCGCTGAGAAAGAAGCAGCAAGTGTTTATATTCTTCTCAAAGAGAAGAAAGAAGCTGTTAAAGTACCACTAGGAGCTACTAGCATGTTAGAGGAAATTGCTGCCGAATTAGGTGGCAAAGTAGAGAGAGTGAGATTAGGATTATGCTATAGCGAAACTTCGGTTATACCATGGCATGATGCTTTCCGACTAGTTTCTCTATTTACTAAATACCAAGAAGAACCCTTACAGCAGATCCTAGAAAAGTTGCCTAAAAAAGTGCAATTGGTCAAAGAACTTAATTGCCCTCTTCATAAAAGAAGCCAAGCCATGCTCCAATTCGCTTTAGAATATAGTAAAGAATGTCAAGAAGAAGCTGGTCTAGTTTATAAAGATCAATCTGGTTTTGCTTATCTGCAACCTGATGATTACAAACCACTGATTCGGCTTACTGTAGAAAGCGATAGTATGGAAATGGCTTCAGAACTAGTAGAGAAAATTAGCCAAAAGTTACGTTAAAGAGCCAAGGCATAAGCCTTGGCTCTTTATTAGGCAAAAATCCGGTAATCAATTTGGGGAAAGATAGGATTCAATGACTCTAGTCTTTCTAAGAGAGGTATATCTGGGGTGTCGAGACTTTTAAGAAGAGAAAAAAAGTTAGCTAGATGCTCTTTAGTTCGTTTTACGGCATAGTCTGCAACAGTCCCTGTTTTCATAATAAAAGCCCAATCTGAACTTTCGGCTAACAATAACTCCCTAGCAGCTTGATTAAGGATGCGGCGTTTAAGATCGGACTGTTCATCTTGTTTTGCTAGTTTGGCTAATTGCCAGCCAGCTTCATGAAGATGCCTGTAAATCCACTCATTAGAGCCTTCTAACCAAACCTCGTTATAACCATTATAACCCCAACTAGAAGCCGAAGGTGTAGCAACTTGATTTTTCGGATGTAAGGCAAGGTAATCACCAGGAGTGATTAACTCCAAAAGCGAACTATTATGAGCTAAACGAATGACCTCTTCTAAGAAATAAGGCCCTTCAAACCACCAATGACCAAATAGCTCTGCATCATAAGGCGCTACTATTATAGGTGGTCTATCCATCAGACCACGTAGGTGTTTAATTTGTGCTTCCCGATTAAAAATAAAATTAGCAGCATGTAATTTGGCTTTAGCTCGAGCGTTCTTAGGAACATAAGGTTCTTTGTAGTCTGAGGGTCCAGTGATACGGTGGTATTTGAAGCCAGTCATTTTGCGAATACCAATTGGATCTAAAAGAGGACGCAGATATTCATAGTCTAAGTCGTAGCCAATATCGCGATAAAAATCGCGATAATCATAATCACCAGGGTAACCTTCGGTTGCAGACCAAACCTGTTTTGATGATTCTAAATCTCTACCAAAAGCAGCTACAGAGTGAGTTGTATAGATGGGAGCATAATTGGCATATCTAGGTTTCACATCGGCATGGAGAATCCCATGGGTATCAGTTAAAAAGTAGCGAATACCTGCATCAGCTAAAAGACGATCAACGCCAGGAATAAACCCACATTCAGGGAGCCAAAAACCAAGAGGTTTTTTCTTAAAAAGCCTCTTGTGTTCAGCAACTCCTTGAAAGATCTGTGCTTTTTGGCAACCAGGTGTAACTTCCATTAAAGGTAGAAAACCATGAGTTGCAGCTGAAGCTAATATTTCCAGCGAGCCATGTTCAGCATAATATCTAAAACCAGTAATAAGATCGTTGTTATAACGCTGCAAACAATCACGAGTATTTTGTAGAAGATCTTTATATAATAAAGCGGTTTCAGAGAAAGGCCACGATCCGGTTGTTCGTTTTACTTCTTTTTCGGCTAATTCACATAAAAGATCAAGTCTTTTACTAAAACGGTCCATTAATAACTGATCAGATAACATATTTAAAAGAGGAGGAGTTAACGAAAGGCTAAGTCTAACAGGAATTTCATCTTTTTCAAGCTGAATGAGCATTTGGAGGAGAGGGACATAGGTTTCAATAATTGCTTCATATAACCAATCTTCTTCTAACGCACCATCAGGGTTTAAGTGTCTAATATAAGGAAGGTGAGCATGCAAGATTAATGCTAAATAACCTTTATTCATGGTATTAGGCTCCTCTCGACGTGCAAAGCTTTATTTATGCTAAGACCATTTTTGGCTAGTGATTCAAAGTTCAAATTTTGTTCGCCTTCATTTAGTTTAACGCGTATAGAGAAGGTACCATCTTCGTTAAGTTCAACAAGTTGTCCATTTTGTTTTAAAACAGAATTAGGAGTAGTCTTACCAAAGATAATTAACTCTGTATCAAGCCAGAGATAATGTGCAAACCCAGGACCTACCGCCATAGGCATTGGGCTAGAAACATATTCAGCGTATTGTCTTTTACCTTCTTTTTGCCAAAATTCAGGTGAAAAGCCAGGACGGAAATAACGTTCTTCGCCATAGAGTTCGTCAATAGAGAGCCAAACCTCATCAGATTTAGGAGAAACTGCTCCAGTAGGCATTGTAACTTGGTTAGAACGTAAAAGAACAAGATAACCATTTTCGGTTTCCACACCTAAATCTAAGGTGACAGTTTTGCCAGGGGCATCAACATGTAAAAACCAGCTTTTTGCAAAAGGTGATATAGGTAATTTACAAAATTCCCTACCATCGGTATGAGCCTTAAGAAAGAAAGGTTGCTTCTTTAGATCTTCAATGTAGTGGTAAGTAGAAGGAGAAAAATCCCAATAACAATAGAGCCATTCTGGATCCCTAAACATTGCAACTAAGCGATCTGAGAGGTATCCTGAAGGCAGTTCAGCCTCTGGGCCTTGATATTTTAAAGGATGACTATTAACTTTGCCAGCAATTTCTTGTTTTTGCACAGTTAAAGAGAAGGTCACTGTTCTGCCTCCTTTTTGTTCATCTCTTTGCTATAATGCACGAAGGAAAGGTAATTTATCCTTACCTATAATTTGGAAGGAAAAAGACAGTCGATGACAGAAAAGAACTTTATAATAGATATCTAATTGATCTACCAAGAAAGGATTGAAGCAAAAGGTGTCTTCTTTCAAGAGAGTTAAGGGCTTATTAATAGTATTGGCTTTTTTATTACTAGCTTTGCCAGCGTTTGCCTGGAGAAAGACCTGGTCCAAGAACAAGCTATTCTTCGATGGTATATTAGGTATAGAAGCTATAGAAGGGTTTGGCCCAACCCGTCTTTTAGTTTGGGGCAAAAACTACGAAAAAGCTGAAGCTAGAGTAGTACTTGCTGAATGGCAGAAAAACAAGAACGCTTTTAAAATTATTTGGCAAAGCGAAAATTTCTATGCAAGAGGCAGTAATTTAATGTGTGCAGTCGGTAACTTTAGTGGCGATGGTTTGGAAGTGGTTATCCTAACTGATAATCGCTGGGGGCTATATAACATTGAAGCGGATGGTCTTAAGGAAAAAGTTACTAATAAAAGTTTAAGTGATATTTGGGAAGTTGCAGCTGGAGATACTGATGGTGATGGTATTAGCGAATTAATTCTTACATCAGTTGCCAAACTTCACTCCAATACAATTGATAAAAAGATAACTGTTTACAAATTTACCGAAGGTAATTTTGTTAAACAGTTAGAAACAGAAGGATTAGGGAATATTAGGGCTATAACTACTTGCGATATAGATAACGATGGCCTTTGTGAGATTGTTTACGAATATGGCCTAGCCCATAAACAAGGGAAAGTTGTTATTTTGAAAGATTATCAACCACTATTAAATGTTGATTTACGACGTTACCCGATTTATGCCTTAGCAGCCTATGAGGATATTTTGTTAGTTGGCGATGAATCAGGATCGATTAATTTGTATAAAGTTAAAAATGATTCTTTAGAACTAGTTGATAACTCCGTTTCGGTAGGTTGGGGACTTGTCGATACTGTCGAAGGCGACTTTTTTGGTAAAGGTAAAAAGCAAATCTTAGTAGTTAGTTCACCAGCAGCTTTTCATATTTTGGAGGATTAACGAATGTTAATTGGTGATTACCACACCCATACATTAAAAAACCATGGTAAAGGAACCATTCTTGATAACGCTAAAATAGCTTACAAGAAAGGTTTAAGTTTTGTTGGTATCTGTGATCATGGTCCAGCCTTACCTTTTGGACTAGCGGTAAAAAGAGAAGAGATCTTTCTTGATAGCTTGAGAGAAGCAAAAAATATAGATTTTATCCAAGTTTTGGTGGGAGTTGAAGCTAATATCCTAGATCTTCAAGGTAATTTAGATGTGAGTAATAATGTACTCTCTCAGTTAGATTTTGTTGCAGTTGGGTTTCATTATCCCTTAAATTATAGAAATATTAACTGGGAACTTTTGAAAGCAATTTATACTGGTAAGACGGAAAAACTCACCGATGCCCTTATTTTAGCCTTAGAAAAACACTCCAGAGTTCACTTTGTTACTCATCCTATGTATCGCTTTCCTTTGGAAATAGAAAGATTAGCAGAAATTTGTGCAACAATGGGTGTTGCCTTAGAATTAAATGCTAAGCACTTTCATAAAGGATTATTTGATCCCTTAAAATTAGATAAAAGAGTGCAGTTTGTTGTTAATTCTGATGCTCATACCCCTTTCGATGTTGGTGAGATTTCCAATTTATTGCCTGTGTTAGATAAGATCCCTGACAACAGGCTTCTTAACTACCGGCATAGTTAAACAAATTTGGTAGAAGACGAAATTCTTTAATTATCCTGGCATATGGTAAAATAAAAATAAAAGGTCTGAAAGGGAGTGAGCAGGCATGGAACGCAAAAAGTTTATTATCGTTACAGGTTTATCAGGAGCAGGTAAATCAATGGCAGCCAACTTTTTGGAAGACTTTGGTTATTTTTGTATTGATAATCTACCACCACTTCTAATCCCCAAATTTGCCGAGCTTGTAGCCCAATCAGATGGTCATATAAACAAAGTCGCTTTGGTTAGCGATGTTAGGGGTGGACAGTTTTTTGATCACCTCTTACAGGCTTTAAGAATGCTTGAAGATATGGGCTTTGGCTATGAGATTCTTTACTTAGAAGCATCAGATGAAGTTTTAGTAAGACGTTATAAAGAAAGTCGTAGACGTCATCCTCTAAGTACTGAGGGTGGCATTTTAGATGGACTGAAACTAGAAAAAAAGAAACTCAAGAATATTCGCGAAAGAGCAAGTAAAATCGTTGACACATCAAACCTTGGTAGTAGCGAGTTTAAAAACACTTTAGCTGAATGGCTTGAACAAGACGAAAGGCAGAGAATGCTAATTACAGTTACCTCTTTTGGTTTTAAATATGGCATTCCCTTAGATGCTGATCTGGTTTTTGATGTTAGGTTTTTACCCAATCCATTTTGGGTAGAGGAGCTCAAAGAACATATTGGTACAGAGCAAATTATTAAAGACTATCTTAATCGGTTTCCGATCACGGGAACCTTTATGAATAAGCTTATTGATTTTATTTTATTTCTTATTCCTAACTATATTCGTGAGGGTAAAGCCCAACTAAGTATTTCCATAGGATGCACAGGGGGAAAACATCGGTCTGTTGCTGTAGCAGATTGGATTAGTACCGCAATTAGACAGCGTGGTTACGCTTGTGTTGTCGAACATCGGGATTTAACCGAGCGGAGTGGTTATCATGAATAACAATAAGCAGAAAAAGCTACTAAGATGGTTTTATCCAGGTAGACATGTTAAGCGCTTTTTATTACTTTGTGCTTTTGGTGTGATAATTGCTAGTTTGGCTTTAGCTGTATTCGTTATTTTAGCAACTATGTCTATCGATAAGGGACAAATAGCGTTTTTATTACAGGACTTAAGCCGTTATATTCCTCGTTATCTGGTAATTATAGGTTCAGTTTTGTTATTTACACTAGGGATCTATTTTATAATTTTAGGAGTGCAGCTTGTACTAAAAAACATTTTTGGTACCATTACTACAGCTGATTTAGGTGAGATGGCAGATGGTATTTATAAAAAACAGTTATTAGCTCAAGGACCTCAGATTGTAGTAATAGGTGGCGGAACAGGGTTATCGACACTTCTTCGAGGCCTAAAAGGTTATACCAGTAATATTACAGCTATTGTAACCGCAGCTGATGATGGAGGCTCATCTGGCCGTATTAGAAAAGAGTGGGGGCTTGTTCCCCCTGGAGATATTCGTAACTGCCTTTTAGCTTTAGCAGAAACAGAACCTTTAATGAATGCCTTATTTGACTATCGTTTTGCCAATGGAGAGGGTTTAGAAGGACATAATTTTGGTAATCTTTTTATCCTGGCTATGAGCGAAGTAACTGGTGATTTCGAAACTGCAGTACAAGAGTTTAGCCGAGTATTAAAGGTAAGAGGGCAAGTGGTAGCTTCGACCCTGGATAATATTAATCTTAAAGCTATTTTTGCCAATGGTGAGGAGATTGTTGGCGAATCGAGAATTAGTAAAAAAGGTGAGAAGATTAACAAGGTGCAATTGGAGCCAAACACTTGTAGCCCTAATCCAAGTGCCTTAAAAGCTATAGAAAAAGCCGAATTAATTGTTTTAGGCCCTGGAAGTCTTTATACATCTATAATGCCAAATTTATTAGTTCCTGGTATGGTGGAAGCGATACAAAATAGTAAAGCACCTGTAATCTATGTAGTTAATGTTATGAGTGAACCAGGAGAGACAACTGGTTTCACAGCAAGTGATCATTTAAAAGCTATCATTGATCATGTTAACTGTAATCGTTTAATTGACTTTGTACTTGTGAATACAGATATATTTGGCGAAGATATTAGGAAGCGTTATCAAAAAGAAGGCGCTTTTCCTGTGGAAATTGATTTACAGAAATTAGAAGCAATGGGGGTCCAAGTAGTTTCAGCTTCTTTAGCAAACTCTCTTGATTTTGCTCGTCATGATCCAGACAAATTAGCCAGTGCTATAATGGGCATTTTGGCTCGTTTGAAACTGAGAAGTTTTAAAAATATTTTACACTGATAATTCCAGTTGTGTTTTTAACCAAGTCGTCCTATAATTTAATTAGGAAAACCCCATATTAATGATCTTTCAGGGCCAGGTGAGATTCCTGACCGGTGGTGATAGTCCACGAGCGCAAGCTGACCCGGTGTAATTCCGGGACCGACGGTAAAGTCCGGATGAGAGAAAGATCGGCATTGCCTAGCATGCTTTTACGCCCTGAAGGATCTCCTTCAGGGCGTTTCCTGTTAGGAGGTCTAAAAAAATGAAACTTAGAAAATTAACCATCATGTCCTTTTTAGTTGCTTTCAGTGCTGTGTTGTCTTTACTAATTAAAATTCCCTTTCCGACAGCACCTTTTTTAATCTATGAACCAGGTGATATACCAATTTTAATTGGTGGAATGATTTATGGACCAGTAGCTGCATTAGCGATGACTGTAACTATCTCTATTTTAATGGGATTTGTGGTGCCAAGTGGTGGTATCTTCGGTGTTGTTATGCATATAATTGCAACTGGTTTACTTACAGGAGTTGCAGCAGCTTTTTACAAAGGTACCTTAAAAAGTGCCCGAATTGGCCTCTCCTTAGGTGTCTTAGCCATGAGTATAACAATGCCAATTCTTAATCTTTGGCTTAACCCCATCTATTACGGCATGCCGCGAGAAGCGGTAATGGGGCTATTATTACCAGCAATTATTCCTTTCAATTTGATTAAATCTATTGCTAATGCTACTGCTACTGCAGTCTTACTGCCGAAAATCTCAGCTTGGTGGGAAAGAAATATTCAAGATGTAGCTAAACGATAATTGGGAAAGCCTGCCTTCTGAGGCAGGCTTTTTGATTTTCGGTAGAGAAGATAGGGTAAAGATTGTCCCCTAGAAAGGGAGAGTGTTTGATGCCTTATTTAAATTTTTCTCAACAGGTAAAAAGCGAATTAGTAAGAGTACAACCAGATCACCTCGATTGTAAAAGAGCAGAATTAATCGCACTTCTACAATCTGCAGGAGCCTTACACATTGGCGTCAATGGCCCTTCTCTAGAGATTAAGACAGAAAATGCAGCACTGGCGAGAAAGGTCGTCTCTTATTTTCGTGCATTAGGACAAAATAGCACGGAATTATTGGTTGAGAAAGAGACACGATTAAGAAAGCATAATCTCTATCGAGTGAGGATGCGAGTTGATTTAGATCAAAGTGATCTATCGAATACTTTGATCACTAATATATTAAATAAAAGTGTGCCTGATTTAGGTGAAGAGTGTTGTCGTCGTTCTTATTTACGAGGTCTTTTTTTGGGTAGTGGTTCAATTCAACACCCTGAAAGAACTTACCATTTAGAGATTAGATTCAATGATATTAGCTTTGCCGAGAAGGTACGTACCTTTTTAGATCAATTAGGTTTCAATTTTGGCATTGTAGAAAGGCGCAACGAGTATCTTTTATATGTCAAAGATGGTGAATCGGTAGCAACTTTTTTAACTATGGCTGGAGCTCACAAAGCCTTATTAGAGATGGAAAATATTAGGATTATTAAAGAAATTAAAAATGATGTCAACCGAGTAGTAAATTGTGAAACAGCAAACCTAGAAAAGACAGCCACAGCTTCTGCCAATCAACTTAAAGCAATTGAGCTTTTAGAAGAAAATGGTTGGCTAACGAAGCTTCCCCAAGGTTGTCTAGAGGTTGCTAGAGCTAGAAAAGAAAATCCTCATGCTAGTTATGTGGAGATAGCTGAGATTTTAGGTGTTGGGAAATCAGCAGTAAGTTATAGATTAAAAAAGATTGAAAAAGAAGCGGAAAAAATTGCCATGAATAGAAGGAACAAGGATGATAATGAAGAATAATATATCAAGAGCCGGTTACCCCGGTTTCTTTAACGGTTCGGTGGGACAGAATAGCAACTAGTGGGACGTAATAAGACCCAAGGGCGGTGATTTGATGCCAGAAAAACAAAACAGCGCTGAAGAACTATTCGATCTTCTCCAAGTAGTCCTACCAGATCTAGAAGAAGTTCTTGATGAACGTTATCGCGTGCTAAGAGCTGTTTACTTTCTACAACCAATAGGCAGAAGAACTTTAGCAGAGTACCTCGAATCTGGTGAAAGATCAGTGAGGAATATTGTTGACGCTCTTAAACAACAAGAACTTTTAGAAAATACTCCAATAGGGATAATAACTACTACCAAAGGTTCCAATACCTTGTGGCTATTAAAAGAGTATATTGAGAAGATTAAAGGTATTGAGAACCTAGAAAAACTGGTTGCTCTTAAATTTGGCTTAAAGAAAGTTATTATAGTTTCTGGGGATGCTGACAAAGATCTTACTGCTAAAAAAGAAATGGCTACAGCAGCAACCAAGCTTTTAGAAAAGAACTTACAAGATGGCATGGTAGTAGCTGTTTCTGGTGGCACAACTATGGCAATGGTTGCAGATTGTATGGAAACTATTACCGAACCTAAAGCTGTAACTGTTGTACCAGCACGTGGTGGTTTAGGAGAAGAAGTAGAGAAACAAGCTAACACTGTAGCTGCCAAAATGGCTAAAGCCCTTGGTGGTAATTACCGGCTTTTACATGTACCAGATGTTTTGGAAGAGGAACTCCTCAAACCACTTCTATCTAGTTCCTATTTAAACGAGGTTATCGAAATTATTAAACATGCAGATATTTTGTTGCATGGTATAGGAACAGCAGAAGAAATGGCCTTAAGAAGAGGGTTACAACAAGAATTTATTAAAAAGTTGTTAGAATCTGGTGCAGTTGGTGAGGCTTTTGGTTATTACTTTGACCGCAAAGGGAAAATAGTCCACACAACTCCTTCAGCAGGACTACGTTTGGAAGATTTACAAAACATCGGACTTTCGATCGCTGTCGGTGGTGGTATGAGCAAAGCAGAAGCAATCTCAGCTTTTTTGCAAGTAGCGCCTATTAATATTTTAGTTACTGATGAAGGTGTTGCCAGACAACTGGCAGAATAACAAGGGTTTAACCTGCTTAAGAACGGCAGGATGCCAATATATTCTTAATTAACAGGAGGTGAAAGCTGAAATCCTTAGGATTTCAGCCAGATATGGTTAAGGTTGGAATTAACGGCTTCGGCCGCATTGGTCGTTTAGTTTTTAGACATGCTTTTAATGATCCAGAAGTAGAAATTGTGGCAATTAATGATCTTACCGATGCTCACACTTTGGCACATTTACTAAAATATGACTCTGTACATGGTATTATGGATGCAGATATTACCTATACAGAAAACTCAATTACTGTTAATGGCAAAGAGATCAAAATCACTGCCGAAAGAGATCCTAACAACCTCAAGTGGGGCGAGTATGGTGTTGATGTTGTAGTAGAATCCACAGGTATCTTCACCAGCAAAGAAAAGGTACAACCACACTTCAACGCTGGCGCTAAGAAAGTAGTTATTACTGCACCTGCTAAGAATGAGGACATCACCATTGTTATGGGTGTTAACCAAGAGAAGTATGATCACGCTAATCACCATGTGATTTCTAACGCATCTTGCACCACCAACTGCTTGGCTCCTGTAGCTAAAGTTCTTGACGAGAACTTTAGTATCGTACAAGGCTTTATGACAACAGTTCACTCCTATACCAACGATCAGAGAATTCTTGATCTACCACACAAGGATCTACGTCGTGCTCGTGCAGCAGCTATGAGCATTATCCCTACAACTACAGGTGCTGCTAAAGCAGTTTCCTTAGTTCTTCCTCAACTAAAGGGTAAGCTCGATGGTTTTGCTATGCGTGTACCTACTCCAGACGTATCCATCGTGGACTTGGTTGTTGAGTTAAAAGCCGATGTAACCAAGGAAGATATCAATGCTGCTTTGAAAAAAGCTGCTGATACATCCCTTAAAGGTGTTCTCCAATACTGTGAAGATCAACTCGTTTCCATGGACTTCCGTGGCAACAAGAACTCTTCCATTGTTGACGCTTCACTAACCAATGTCATGAAGAATGAAGCTGGTAGAACTCTAGCCAAAGTTGTTGCTTGGTATGACAACGAATTTGGTTATGCTCTCCGTGTTGTAGATTTGGTTAAGTTCATCGCCTAACACAAATCAAGTATAAAGGCTTTTATTTAGAGCCCGCTTGGCGGGAAAGCCAGAGCGGGCTCTCTTTGCGGAGGTAATGTCGATGCAAAAGTTAACTGTCAAAGATATTGATGTTAAGGGTAAGCGTGTATTGGTCAGAGTTGATTTTAATGTTCCTGTAGATGAAAAAGGAAATATCACTGATGATCGTCGTATTCGCTCTGCAGTTCCAACCATTCAATATCTTGTCGATAACGGCGCTAAAGTCGTCCTCATGTCTCACTTTGGGCGGCCTAAGGCACCATTTGATCCAGAGATGAAAGTAGATCGCATGGGTGAGCGTTTAGCTGAAATTATGAATCGTCCAGTATTAAAGTTAGATGATTGCGTTGGCCCCGAAGTAGAAGCTAAAGTAGCAGCTATGAAACCTGGCGATATCATTTTACTTGAAAATGTACGGTTTTATAACGACACTAAAAACGATCCAGAATTTAGTCAGAATTTGGCTAAACTAGGTGATGTGTTTGTTAACGATGCTTTCGGAGCAGCTCATAGAGCACACTCATCAACCTACGGTGTAGCTAAATATCTGCCAGCAGTTGCTGGTTTCCTCATGCAAAAAGAGATCGAGATTATGGGCCAAGCTTTAGCTAATCCTAAGAGACCATTTGTTGCTATTTTAGGTGGAGCTAAAGTTTCCGATAAGATCGGTGTTATTGAAAACTTACTTGGCAAAGTTGACACTCTATTAATCGGTGGCGGTATGGCTTATACTTTCTTGAAAGCCAATGGCCTAGAGATCGGTAAGTCCCTATTAGAAGTTGACAAGATCGATTTAGCTAAGGATCTAATGGCCAAAGCTAAGGAGAAAAATGTCAAACTATTACTACCTATCGATAACGTAGTTGCAGATAATTTTGCCGCTGATGCTAATAAGAAAAATGTTGCTGCTAACGCTATTCCTGCCGATTGGGAAGGCTTAGATATTGGTCCTGAAACTCAAAAGCTCTTTGCTAATGAGATCAAAAAGGCCGGGACCGTTGTTTGGAACGGACCTATGGGCGTCTTTGAATGGGAAGCTTTCGCTTCTGGTACCAAAGCTGTTGCAGCAGCTCTAGCAGAATGTAAAGGCATTACTATTGTTGGTGGTGGCGATTCCGCAGCTGCCATCGAACAGTTAGGTTTTGCTGATAAAGTTACCCATGTTTCCACAGGTGGCGGTGCTAGCCTTGAATTCCTTGAAGGCAAGGAATTACCTGGTATTGCTGCTTTGAAAGATAGGTAAGGGAAACCCCTCGCCTAAGGGAAGGGGACCCCTCCCCCTTGGGGAGGGGTTTTGAATGTATAAGTTAGGGTAAAAGTAGGGAGGGATACTAATGCGTACACCTATCATTGCTGGTAATTGGAAGATGCATAAGACTGTTGAGGATGCAGTTTCTTTAGTAAAACAGTTGAAAAGCAGTTTAAACGATGTAAAAGACTGCGAAGTAGTTGTCTGCCCACCTTTTACAGCGTTACATGCGGTGAAAACAGAACTAAATGGAAGCAACATTAAACTAGGTGCACAAAATTGCTATTTTGAAGATGAAGGCGCTTTCACAGGCGAAGTCTCACCAGTAATGCTAAAAAGTTTAGGCGTAGATTATGTAGTAATTGGTCACTCAGAACGTCGTGGTTACTTTAACGAGAGTGATGAATTAATAAATCGTAAAGCAAAAGCATTGCTTGCTAAAGGGTTAAAGCCTATAATCTGTGTAGGCGAAAGTTTAGAACAAAGAGAAGCCGGCGAGACCGAATCATTAGTCAAGAAACAAGTGTTTCGTGATTTAGATGGTATCGATGCTAGTCAAATTAAAAATGTTGTTATTGCTTATGAGCCTATCTGGGCTATTGGCACTGGTAAAACTGCTACTAGTGAAGAGGCTAATCGAGTAATTGCGCTAATTAGAGCAACTGTCAAGGAGATGTACTCTCCTAAAGAAGCCTCAGAAATTCGCATTCAATATGGTGGTAGTGTAAAACCAGAAACAGCTAAAGAACTCATGAGTCAAAGTGATATTGACGGAGCTTTAGTCGGTGGAGCTAGCTTAAAAGCAGATTCATTCACTAAAATTGTTAAGTTCTAGAATTTGGAGGCACAATGATGACAAAACCTGTAATGCTTCTAATCATGGATGGGTGGGGTGAGAACCCCAGAAAAGACAATAATTCGGTCTTTCTAGCCAAAACTCCTAATTTAAATAGACTAGCTAAGGAGTACCCTACAGCTAGGCTTGAAGCTAGTGGCGAAGCCGTTGGTATCATGGCTGGACAGATGGGAGACTCCAATGTAGGCCACTTGAATTTAGGGGCTGGCCGCATTGTCTATCAGGACCTAGTCAGATTAAATAAGGCAGTAGATTCAGGTGAGTTTTTCACCAATCCAGAGATAGTTAAGGTCTTTGACAATGTTGCTAAGAGAGGAACAGCACTCCATTTAATGGGACTCGTTTCTCCAGGTGGAGTACATTCCCATACGAAACATCTTTATGCTCTTTTAGAGTTAGCAGCCAAAAAAGGTTTATCTAAAGTTTTTGTACATGCCTTTTTGGATGGCCGTGATGTTCCACCAGCTTCGGCAAAGGAATATCTGGAAGAGCTTGAAGCTAAGATAAGAGAGATTGGCGTTGGTGCAATTGCTACCGTCTCGGGTCGTTATTATGCAATGGATCGTGACAATCGTTGGGAAAGAGTAGAAAAGGCCTACCAAGCTATTGTCTTAGGTCAGGGAGTAGAAGCTAATTCAGCTTTAGAAGCTGTGGAAAAGTCTTACCAGGATAATGTCACCGATGAATTTGTGCTACCAACTGTTGTAAGGCAAAATGGCGCTCCTGTGGCGAAGGTGAATAATGGCGATGGCGTTATTTTCTTTAACTTCCGTTTTGATCGTGCTCGCCAATTAACAAGGGCCTTCGTAGACCAAGATTTTGCTGGCTTTACTCGAGAAAAACTTGATCTAGATTTCCTTTGCATGACTCGCTACGATGAAAAACTTGCGGTACCTTTTGCTTTTGCACCTCTAGAGAATAAAAATACTTTAGGCGAATGGTTATCTAAAAAAGGTAAGAAGCAATTGCGTATTGCCGAAACAGAAAAATACGCTCATGTTACTTTTTTCTTTAATGGTTTAGAAGAGGCACCATTCCCACTTGAGGAGAGAATTTTAGTACCATCACCTCAAGTTGCAACCTACGACCTAAAGCCTGAGATGAGTGCTTATGAGGTTACAGGTAAAGTCGTTGATGCTATTGAAAGTGATCAGTATGACTGTATTATTCTCAACTATGCTAATGGTGACATGGTAGGCCATACTGGTGTTCTTCTTTCAGCGATTAGAGCAGTTGAAACAGTAGACACTTGTGTAGGTAAAGTAGTTGATGCTGTGTTGGCTAAAGATGGCGTTGTATTTATCACCGCTGATCATGGTAACTGTGAACAGATGATAGACTATATGACAGGTGACCCTTATACAGCTCATACTCTTAACGAAGTTCCAGTTATTTTAGTTAGCAAGCAAAAACAAAATCTTAGAGAAAAGGGCGTTTTAGCTGATGTTGCTCCAACCTTGTTACAACTAATGGGGATTGAACCACCAGTTGAAATGACCGGCAAATCTCTTATAAAATAGTTAGGTTCCCTTTATTGGGTCAAAATAACAGAAAATAAATGGGAGGTAGATAAAATGTCTATGATCTTTGATGTGCATGCAAGAGAAATTCTTGATTCTCGTGCGAATCCTACAGTTGAAGTGGAAGTTACTCTAGAATGTGGTGCTATGGGCAGAGCAGCTGTTCCTTCTGGTGCTTCAACTGGTGCTTTTGAAGCTGTTGAACTTAGAGATGGTGATAAATCACGTTATCTAGGTAAAGGTGTCGAGAAGGCTGTTCAAAACGTTAATGATAAGATTGCTCCAGAGCTTGTTGGTATGGATGCCCTAGATCAAGCTCAGATCGATAAGATCATGATTGAACTAGATGGTACACACAACAAGGGTAATCTTGGGGCTAATGCTATTCTTGGTGTATCTCTAGCTGTTGCTAAAGCTGCTGCTGAAGCATCTGGTTTGCCACTTTATAAATATTTAGGTGGCGTAAATGCTAAAGAGCTACCAGTTCCCATGATGAACATTCTAAACGGTGGCAAACATGCTGATAACAACGTCGATATTCAAGAGTTTATGGTTATGCCAGTAGGTGGTAAAACATTTAGAGAAGCTTTGAGAATGGGTGCTGAAGTTTTCCATTCCTTAAAGAAGGTTTTAGGTTCTAAAGGTTACAATACTGCTGTTGGTGATGAAGGCGGTTTTGCACCTAACCTCAAGAGTAATGAAGAAGCTATCCAAGTTATTATAGAAGCAGTTGAAAAGGCTGGTTATATCCCTGGCCAAGACATTCTTATTGCTATGGACGTAGCTTCTACTGAAATGTTCCATGATGGTTTGTATCACTTTGAAGGCGAAGGTATTACTCGCGACACTGATGCTATGATCGAATTCTATCAGGATTTGGTTACTAAATATCCTATCGTTTCCATTGAAGATCCTCTCTCTGAAGAAGAATGGGATGGCTGGAAGAAGATTACCGATGCTCTTGGCAGTAAAGTACAGTTAGTTGGTGACGATCTTTTTGTTACTAACACTGAGCGTCTCTATCGTGGTATTCAAAATGGTGTTGCTAACTCAATTTTAATCAAAGTTAACCAGATCGGTACCTTAACAGAGACTTTAGACGCTATTGAAATGGCTAAGCGTGCTGGGTATACAGCTATCGTTTCCCACCGTTCAGGTGAAACTGAAGATTCTACTATTGCTGATATTGCAGTAGCAACCAATGCCGGTCAAATTAAAACTGGTGCTCCATCAAGAACAGACCGTGTGGCAAAATATAACCAATTAATTAGAATCGAAGAAGCTCTTGGTGATATTGCTCGCTACCGTGGTGTAAAGACCTTCTATAACATCAAGAAGTAATCTACTTTAAAAGCAAAGGAAGGCCAAAAAAGCCTTCCTTTCTTGTTAGTAAGAGATGATTATGGTAAAATATCTACATAATTGGAGGTGACGCGGGTGTTAACATTTTTGACAGTTCTCGACGTTATTATAGCAATTGTCTTAACCGTAGTGGTTGTTATCCAGCCTAGTAAGGAAGCAGGCTTAGGTGCATTAGGTGGTGGATCACAGGTCTTTGCCGGCAAAAATAGCGGCATAGAAGCCTTGCTTGATAAGCTGACCACCTGGCTCGCCGTAGTATTTTTTGCAATTACCATTATCATTGGAATTATCTCGTAAGAAATAGGGGGCGAAAGAACAACTTTCGCCCCTTTGACATATCTTTATTGTTACGGGATATACTATACTGGCTTAACTAATAGCAGAAGGATTTGTTTCTTTAATGGTTCAGCAATCCAATGTACATAACGATGAGCAGTAACTGGGATTTTTAATTCTTTTATTATTCTAAAACCAGTAAGGAAAGCACTTATTTCAAGATCATCAGGGATATCTTCTAGACCTAAATAAGCGATGACCTGAGCTTTTTCCGGGTGAAGTTCAAAATCTACAACATGTCCAAGCTCATGAGCTAATGCTGTAATAATAAACTCTGAAGGTTGATAGGCAAGATCATCTTTCCAGTAATAAATAGTACGTTTGTCAGGCCTATAATGCCACAAGGGAATGGGGCTTAAAGCGAATTTGACTCCGCGTAACAAAGCGAACTGAACTAAAGCATTAATAAAAGTGTTTTGGGGGAACTGTTGGCAGATCACAGCATATCACTCCTTTGGGAGGCATATGAATGCTATACCTATCGTTAGATGAACTTTGTAAATTCTATAATGTGGAAAGTAGCGAACTTACAAGTGTTTTACAATCCGAAAAAGAATTGGGTACTATATTTTACCATGACGATCCTTTAATGGAACTAGGAAATCTTAATTATTTGGCAGTAGTTTTACCAATAATGGGGCAAATTTTAGTGGAGACAACTGAACTTCTTCCACTTCTGCCATTTCCAGTACCTAAGGTTATTTATGAGATGGCTAAAAAAGATGAAGAATTTTTAATCTTTACTTTAGCTCGTTATAAAATAGCTCATCTCAAAGGAGATTTTACACTTAACATTAATATTAGTGCTAAAGAATTTCAGCATACTATATCGACAATCCTGCAAGATTACGAGTATAAAAAACCTTACGAAGGAAAAATACTTTACTGGATCGATCTAAGACCTGAACTATGTACTTTGGTAGATTCTTTACCAATAAACGGTGTAGATAATATTGTTGCTCATGGTCGGAGAATAAAGGTACTAAGAAGAACTTGGTGTGAGTAAACTGCCATATAGAATAGATTTCGGGGTGATATATTTGACTAGATTTATAAAAGTGGCAGTATTATTGTTTTTGATTTCTTTAACTAGTATAGCAAGCTATTTAATCGACATTAACATTCCTGAGTATACCTTACGTCTCTATGAAAATGGTCTATTAATAAACACTTTCCCGATTGCAGTGGGAAAATCTATTACTCCTTCAATACTAGGCGATTTCAGAATTGCTACTATGGTTAATAATCCAACTTGGTATCCCCAAGGAAAGGATCCTGTACCACCTGGACCAGATAACCCTTTAGGGCCCTGGTGGCTGGGTCTAGATTATCCAAGCTATGGTATTCATGGTAACAATGCTCCTTCATCAATAGGTAAAGCTCAAAGCAAGGGCTGCATTCGCATGCGCAATGAGGATGTGGAATATTTAGCTAGAAAAGTACAAAAAGGTACCCAAGTACGTCTGCGTTATGAACCTATTGTGTTAATAAAGGACTCGGTACCTAAATTTGCCATTTATGACGATCTATATAATCTAGAATATAACATTGCTAGCAATCTAAGAAGAATAGCTAAAGAAAATGGGATAAATACTCAGGTTCCAGATTGGGTTTTAACAGAGTTTATTAAATTGTCTCAAGGTAAAGCTTACCCTTTGCCCAAACCTATTGATATCAAAGTGAACGGCCAATTATCAGGGTACGGGTATGAAATAACAAATGAGATCGTTCTACCATTGGTAACTTTAAAAGAAGCAGGGCTCTCTGTAACAAACGATAGCAATCAATATTATGTGGACGGTAAACTGCTTCCAGTAGTAGGTAAGGGTGTACGTTTTGCCTATAAAAGAGATTTAGAAAAATTGTTATGGTTGGAATTTGGACTAAGTTCAAATATGGCTTTATCTATATATAACGCTAATTATGAAGAGTTAGATTTAGGTAGAGTTCTTTATCTAGAGGACTACCTTTTTAACGCTTCCAAGATTGCAGACGAAGTTGGTTCAACGTTATACCTCAATCCAGAAACTAATGCAGCCATGATCGATGGTCAGGTGGTAATATTACCCCATTTTTATAATAATCAACTCTATTTAACTGAAGCACAACTAGCTGATTATTTAGCCCTAGGAATTAATTGGGACGCCAAGACCTTTACAGCTAAGGTTGAATCATGGCCTATCTATCTTTGGGGCCAGAGATTTGCTGACGATGGTTACTTATATAATAGAAACCTTTATTTACCCTTAACAGTATTAGAGAGCTTAGGTTATATACCCGATTGGGTTGATAGAATCACTGAAAGGGTTAAAATTGGTGAAAGGATCCTTATGGCTAATAAAGCTAGAGGAGATCGTATGTTTATTCTTAGTGATGATTTCGTCACTATTACTGGTCTCGCGGTAAATATTGAAAGCGCTAGTATCTATCTAGAGGAAAAACTAGATGACACTAACGCTTCACAACAAACTTAAGATTCAGTTGTAGGGGTCACATTTGATGACTGAGTGTTACCTAATACACCAATGAGCTTACCAAGTAAAAGCTGTTCGACAGTTTCTTGGCTTACAGTAAAGTTACCATTTATAATAGCATCTACTGCATCAGCAGGAATTCCATAATAACTGGTGAGATAGGTTTTAACACTATTCAGAGCATCTTGTTCTAATCCCTTAAGATCACCTTTTAGGAGTTTATCTACTAGTTCAGGTGGCAAAGAGGTAGCTTCACTAACAGTCTCACCAAGTTCGGCATTGGTGATTAACCCAGATGAGACCATTTTGACAACTTGACCATCTAAAGCTATTAAATCGACACGGTCACCTTTAACTAGCTTTTCCCAAAGCACCTCGTCATTATTTCTTTCAATTTTACTGGTGGGTAAAAAAGCAAAGCTTTCTGGAGCGTTAAATAAAGGGGCAATGGTTACAGAGTCTTTAGAAGCAGATTGTAACAAACCAGAAAAGGTAGTAAGCTTAGCTAGATTTTTTTCTAAAACTTCTGCAGAAGATGCTGGAGCATCTAGATCAAGGTTGAGAAAGTAAGCTACGTCTTCTGGGGTAAGGTTATCAAGAGTAAGGTTTTTGGCAATTATTTCTCTATTTGTTATAACAGGTGTCGGGGGAGCAATAGGCTCCTCCTTTTTTTCTATTGCATTTATCTCGGGTACTTTAGCAGTATTTTGTCTGGTTCGTAAGATCTCGACAGTTAAAAACACACCACTCATTACACATATTATTAGAAGCACCAAAAGTGTTTTTTTCATAGAGTGTCCTCCTCTAACTAACTTCAAATTATCTTTTCTCTAATAGGAGGCGTAACCCTTGATGTAGTTTAGAACAAGAGAGGCAAATGATTAATATGCAGGTAAGGTTTGTTCTTGTGCCGAAAGATAGTCTTTAGTGGAAAAAATAAGGAGCGTAATAACATGAAAAGAATGATTGCTATAGATGGGCATAGTCTCCTATATAGAGCGTTTTATGCTTTACCTGGGTTTACAACTAAAAAAGGACTACCTACAGGAGCAGTATATGGCTTCCAGCTAATGTTAGATAAAGTTTTAGCAGACTATAATCCTGATTATGTTTTTGTTGCTTTTGATTCTGGTAAGCCTACATTTCGCCATGAGCAGTTTAAAGATTACAAAGCTCAAAGGCCACCAATGCCAGAAGAACTTCGTGGCCAGGTTGATTTAACTAAGAAATTACTCGACCTTAGAGGAATTCCTCATATATCGATAGATGGTATCGAAGCAGATGATTTGATTGGTAGTGCTGCTAAACTAGCCAAGGATTGGGGTGTAGAGTACCTAATTTTAACCGGTGACCGGGATTCACTCCAATTAGTTGACACCAATTGTCTGGTTTTATTAACTAAAAAAGGAATCTCAGAGATACGTTTATATGACAGGCAAGCTGTCAAAGATGATTTTGCGATTTTACCTGAACAAGTTCCCGATTATAAAGGCTTAGTAGGAGATCCTTCCGATAATATCCCTGGAGTTAAAGGGATCGGCGATAAAACAGCAGTAAAACTAATAGATGAGTTTAATAACCTTGAAACTATCTTAAAAAATATCGATAAACTGCCAGCTGGAACAGTTAAAAAGCTTAATGGCCAAGAAGAGATTGCTTTATTAAGTAAAGATTTAGCAACAATTCATACCGATATTAATCTTGATCTAAGTTTAGAATCTACCAAGCTAGAAGAACCCTGTCTAGAACCATTAAGAGAATTTTATAAAGAGATGGAGTTTACCACTTTTCTAAAACGCTTGCCTGAAGAAAAGAAGAAAACAATTACTATTCAGACTCCGAAAATAGAAAAAATCGATGATAATATGCTACAAAAGGAGCCCCAACTTTTCATCGAAGATATGGGAGATAGTTACTTGATCGCAGCATCTTCCTGGTGTACTAATGTACCGAAGAAGGTTCAAACGCTTTTTGCCGAAGATACTTTTACCTTGGATCAAGTCCCTAAAGGAACTGAAGTTTTTACCCATGGAGCTAAAGAACTGTTTTTAATTGAACCAGATCTTAATATTATTGACGACTTAGAACTAGCGGGATATTTATTAGACCCCGACTATTCTCATGATTTTAAAGCTTTAGTGGAGCGTTATTTAGATCTTTCACAGGGTGACTCTCTAGAAGAGAGAGCTACATTAGCTTGGGAATTAAGAGATGTCTTAAGGAAAGAACTCCAAGATGATAGCCTCTATTCTTTATATAAAGATATTGAACTACCATTATCAAGAGTGTTAGCTACGATGGAAAGGGCAGGTGTTAAAGTAGATAAAGAAGAACTAGCTAAACTATCACAAGATTTTAATTCGCGTATGAATGAACTAGAAGTTAAAATTTTTGGGTTAGCAGGAGAAAAGTTTAATGTTAACTCTTCTAAACAATTAGGAGAGATTCTTTTTGACAAATTAGGTCTACCGGCAGGAAAGAAAACTAAAACAGGTTATTCAACCTCTGCCGAGGTATTAGAAAAATTAGCCTTAATCCATCCCTTGCCTAGCTTTGTAATGGAGTACAGGCAATTGCAAAAACTAAAAAGCACCTATACAGATGCTTTACCAGAGTTAATTAACCCCGTAACCGGTAGAATTCATACTAGTTTTAATCAATTAATTACAGCCACGGGCCGACTTTCTAGTAGTAATCCTAATTTACAGAATATACCAGTTCGTACCGAAGAAGGAGCAAAGATTCGTCGTTGCTTCATACCCGAACCGGGATATGTTCTACTATCTGCTGATTACTCGCAAATTGAGTTAAGAGTATTAGCACATATTGCAAAAGATCCTGACTTAATAGAAACCTTCGTGAATGGCGAAGATATTCATACAAGGACCGCTGCGGAAGTTTTAGGGATACCAATAGAAAGTGTAACAAAGGAACAAAGAAGCTCAGCAAAAGCAGTAAACTTTGGAATTATTTATGGAATTAGTAGCTTTGGCTTAGCTAAGAATACTGATTTAAGTAAAAAAGAAGCAGAAAGATATATAACTAAATATCTTGCTCGCTATCCCAAAGTACAAGAATATATGGATAATATTGTTAAAGAAGCAAGAGAAAAAGGGTATGTAACCACGCTTCTCGGGAGAAGAAGATATTTGCCAGAGATTAATTCTAGTAACTTTGTAAGAAGAAACTTGTCTGAAAGAATGGCACTAAACACTCCAATTCAGGGGACTGCAGCAGATATAATTAAAATTGCTATGCTTAACATTGATAAATTAATTAGAAAAAACAATATAAATGCTGAAATGCTTTTACAGGTGCATGATGAATTAGTATTTGAAGTTAAGACTGAGGAACAAAATGCACTAGATCAACTAGTAAGAAAAGTAATGGAACACGCTTTTAAACTGGATGTGCCTTTAAAAGTTGGAGTAAATGTTGGTGCAAATGCATGGTTTTAATATTTAACAAGAGTAAATTAAAATTTAAAATAAAAAAATGACAGGTTTTGCAGGATATAGAAAAAGGAAGTTGAACTACTGATTTAGGAACAAGGTCTAAGATAAATCTAAACACTCAAGTTTTCCTCGAGACGGATAAAGCTGTTTGAACAATTTCTTCAGCTAAACAAATAGATTATTTCTATTTTAATAAGCTATACCGTTTAAGGTAAGGTGGGTGTTAGGAGAACGTGGTAAATAAAGGGGTAGCAAAACCAAAGCTGTTTAGGCGGTATAAGGAAACATGGAAACTTGTACAGAACGCGTTTTAGGAGTTGCTTCCTTGATTACTACGGTCTAAATACATTAACTAATGCACTAAAAATGTGTTGTTAATGTAGACCAAACTCCCATTCATAAGTCTACAACCAACCATTCATCTTACCAAAAAGAGGAAATTAGTTGTAGATGGAGAATTTATTTTCATTGAACCTCATTAGCGGGTGGAGGGAAACAATTTAATTCCAACACATTAAACCCAGCAATGAGAAAATTAGTAAAGAGGGGGAAAAACTGTCAATGAGTAAATCAACGCGTTTAGTGGTGTTAGCACTAGCAGTAGTTTTAGTGCTAAGCATGGCTGCTTTTGCAGCTGGTGAACTGATGCTCAATGGTGAAGCTAAGTTTACATTGAAGTATGATGGCACAACTGGTACACTTGGTGCCAACACAATTCTCAACTTTAAGGGTTCGCTTAAAGGCACTGCTGTAAGCATTAACTTCGGTGATGATACAGCTAATGGTTTTTATAAGTCGATCAATTTTTGGGGGAACTGGCCAACTACAGATGGTTATAAGTTCTCTCCATACTACATTACAGCTAATGTAAGAGGTGCCTATTATCAAAATGGTCCTAAAGTAACAACAACCCTCGGCGACTTTAACTACCCAGTTCCAAAATATGTAGCTGGTCAGTTCCATAGAGTCAGAGGCGTTGGTGCCATGGTTACTGACTATCCTATTATCGACAAAGTAACTTTAACTGGTTTCTTTGCATGGCCAAAATATGGTGCAGGATTTACTCTTCGTGGCGAGTTACCAAATCTTTTCTATAACCAAGGATTTGTACTCAAAGCTAACAATGTTATTCCTGGTCTAAGTTTACAAGCATATGCTTTGAACCACATGCACCAAGATGGTACCCACCTTCTTTATGGCGCAGGTTTGAAGAGTAAGAAGGCATTTAGTGCAATTAATGGTGCTCGTACTGGCGACACATTAATTCTTTACACTCCAGGATTTGTAAAGGATACTAACCCATGGGGTAGTGAAGCATTAATCGGTCCTGATGGAACTGTTATAGAGAAAGCTACTAGAGTTCTCTATGATGCAGCTACTAATACTCATGCTCCAGTTCCTGCTGGACATTATGTTCTATCTGGACATGGTGTTGGCGACACATTTATTCAAAACTCCTTAACCGTTGGCGACAAGGTTAAAATTAACTTGTTTGAAAAGCCTACTACAACTATTGCTGAAACAACTTACGGCCTAGAAGCCAGCGGTGCTTTAGCTGGTGTTAATATGTCAGGTAAATTCCTACTTCGTAATACCTGGGATAACACTACCCTTGAATCAAAGAAAGATAATCAATATGTTGCTTTGACAGATGCTGATTACACATTTAATGTAGGCTCAATTAAGACAAAGGTTAATGCAGGTTTTAGATACATTGATAAAGATTTCAAACCTTTTGCACGTGAAACTGATACTAATCCGAATAACTCAACTTATAACCCAATTGAAGCAAAACTTGGTCAGTTAGGTGGAAACGCTGGCTTAAACTTTACACTTCCTGCAAGCACAACACTTACTTTGTCAGGTGACTACTACAACAAAGAAATTAGTGCTGATGCTAAAGATGCAGATGGTAACCCAATCAACGATGCTGACGGTAAAAATATTGTAGTAGTTGGTCAATACGATAGAATGACTGGTACTGTAACTGTAACTAATAGTGCACTTTATGGTGTTACAGCTTCTGTATCTGCAACAGGTACCAGAGGTGTTAATGCCTATCCAGTAGATAAGATTCCTGCTGGTGCAACACTAGTTCCTGAAACTATTGCTAATTCTGTTACAACCAAAGCTTCTTTAGCAAAAGACTGGACTATACCAACTAAAGACAAGATTAGTACAACCTATACTTTATCTACCAGCAATTTGTTAGGTAAGAAAGCAAATGAGATTGCTTTCACTAACAAACTAGAAGCTAAGACAACCTTAACTCTTCCTGTAGTAAACAAGGTTGGCTTAGAAGGTACTGCAACATTTGTTACACTCGCTGATATAACCATTCCAACTTATGTTGGTAAACTTACTCACACTCTACCAAATGGCTTTGCTTTAGAGGCAAAAGCTACAAAGGTTAGCAAAGCTAAGACTGTTTGGTATACACAACTAGTTTGGTCTGCTTCCTGGTAAGAAAACAAAAGCTGCTGACAAAATGTCAGCAGCTTTTGTTAGTTGTATGTCATACTTGTCGATTAACTTGGTGGTGAAAGTCCACTATATGGGTTTGTAGTTACAAGAGAAATCTTTATATCTATTCTTCATCCGAAAAATACAGAAACATCTTATTACTGACTCATAATTATGCTTCCTCCTTAAATCGCCCAGGGAGTTTATAAAGATGCAGTAATATCTTCAAAATAGGCCGAAAGTCTTTTTTCCTGTTTTTATTAAATATTTTCCACTTGAAACACCCAGTCTGATAGATTTCAATGATAATCGCTAAACTACGGGTTCGCCAGTGGAATGTCTTTTTATTACCAGTACGTTTAGTTCTTTATTCATATATGCCTCCATAAAAATAAATTTGACAGTATCTCTTTTATTATATAGAGATATATATGGATGATTCCACTGCAAAAAGTCCATTTCTGATCTAAATTTAAAGGATTATGCACTGC
>ENA-UOOI01000065-UOOI01000065.1-fermentation-metagenome-genome-assembly--contig:-NODE-65-length-126245-cov-18.245748_pt1 | contig 126245 bp, 84 predicted proteins | sample MGYA00245779_ERZ724027 | MGnify/ENA primary metagenome ERZ724027 (study PRJEB28704, sample SAMN03018318) | fermentation metagenome | biome: anthropogenic terrestrial biome; feature: soil...
CACAAAAATAAGCGTTTATGCTTAACTATGTGTCCCGGCAAAGTTAGTAATTCCACTCATCTTGACCTCAATCTTTCTGCTCTCCCCCGGCTGGAGCGTGAGGTAGGTACCCCCAGGCAGGCTGAGCCAGGAAGCACAGGAATTTGCCAAACTATCGGGCGGCAGCATGACATTGTTTCCATACTCATCATAATGCCAGTCGCCCAGCGTTATGGAAAGGTCCAAAGGATGATCTTTGCTGATATTATTCACCAACAACTCCTGTGTACCACTCTCACGTGCTGCGAGGGTATAGTATACCCTTGGTGGAGATACGGACAACCCAACCTGACCGAATGCATTTCCCGCGAGTGAAAATAAAAACAAGGTGGTCACAGCTATCAGAAAGGAGTATCTTGTATTCATTTAGTCAGGTTTGTGTGTCAAATGAGATTTGTTTCGAAAAAGAAACTCATAGTGGGATTTATCCCGGTTTAAAAAGGGAGGGCATTGATGTTAAAAAAATGCACCTCCCCCATCTGTATAGCAACAGCTTGTTACCCCTATTTTGAAGCAATGGTATACGTAACAGTTGCAGTATAAGTAGTAGCTTCGGTACCGTTGGCCATATTCACGTAGGTATCTTCGCTTTTCCATCCGTCATGTTCGTAGGTGACGTTGAAAGTAAGGCCCATACCACCTCCCTCGGAAGAGAAAAACTCTTTGGTTCCGGCGCTCAGAGAGGGTTTGTTTATAAAGTTAAAGTTATTTCTTTCTGCGGGAATAGTCGAACCCTTTCCGGCAATGATCTTTACATGATCACCAGCCAAGGGAGTCTCGCCGTTCATGAAACCAGAACTCGTAACAGATACTGCGAACGGTCCGGAGTGATAAACGGTTAAATGATCGTCTTTGGTTACTGTTTTATTGTCAACTGTTCCTGCAGAGTAATCTGTGGGACTGTCATATTCAAAATTAATCACCTTCTGATCAGGATTAACCTGAATGGATTGAATGGGTTTGAATACCAAATTAACAGTGACCGGATCTGTAATAGTTGCGCTTGTCCCATAGGGCAAAACTTCCGCTTTTACGCTATTCACCGAAATCAGACCAAACATGAGAAGAGCACCTGCTAAAAGACTTTTTTTTGTTTTCATTACAATTAATTTGTTGATTTTTTATGCTTATTTTTTATGTAATTAATAATCCTATCACTCTGTTTTTACTTACCTTCTGCCTTCATTATTGCCATTTTCAGACACCTTTTATTCAATTCGGGACGACGAAGCCCGTAAAAATATATAATTGTTATTTTTTCAGTTTATCGCGATAATAAATTATTATTCCTTTCGATGCTATTCAACAAATCTTGCTGCAATTTTTAGACACTGTTTTCCTTTTTTTTCGACACCCCGAACGAATCTTGTTTCAAACGCCACCACCGGCTTTTCTCGTCAATTTTACAATTTTCGTTAAATATGTCCATTTTATTAAATTATTTGAGAAAACAAACCAACCCAATAAAAAAGACTCAACATTCTACTTATCAGTATATTACAAAAAAGCCTTATTTTTTCGTCGCAAATGTACAACACATTATGACAATATACAAATAAAAGACATTCATTTAACTTTATTTAACCCATTTTCTTCCACATCAAGACTTTCCCGAAATCTCAAGACACTTATTTGATGGATGTTATTCATCTATCAGGCTACAAATCTTCAGAGAAGACGTATTTTGTCCGAAAATCACAACCCATTCCGACTCTTTTTTCAATTTGACCTACCCGTATGGGCAGGGTTTATTTTTATAAAAAGCTGCCTCCAACCTAAACGAAAAGAGATTTAACACACCATTGCATGTTCAACTTTTATCTTTTTCGGATATCGCCGCGCACCTCTGTACCATGAAGCATGAACTGCGCGACAAATATAATAAAAAGACAATTCGTGTAACATAAAAAGGACATTTATTTTCATTATTTCCACTATTTCAAATGGCAACGATTGCATAAACCGTACTGAAAAAATAGCAAGATGGGGGATTATCTCGTAGTTATGGTATAGGTTACATTGGCTTTATAAACTGTTTCTACCCCGTCTGATTTGACATGTTTATCGATATAGTTCTGTGCGGATCCGGCAATCCTGTTATCGTAGGTAACATTATATTTCAGGTCCTTCCCTCCGTTCTCAGACTCGATAATGGAAGAAGGGGTTGATGAGAGGGGCGTTTCGGTATATCGGGTATGAGGACGGCTGTAGGACCCGTCAGCTGCCCTGACAATCACATCGCCCAGCGGGATGGTTTCGCTTCCTCCTACCCGGGTAAAATAAGCACCATCGGCCGCAACCGTAATCTGAAAACCTCCGCTACTACACACGGTAAGGTGGTCGTCGTGCGTGACCGACACTCCTTGCTCGTAATCTTCGGTGGAGGCATACATCAGGTCGGTACTTTTTTGGGTAGTTTGCACAGCAATAGTCTGTACGGGAAAAAATCGAATATTCACCGTAACTGCATCGGAATGCGACTGCGCTCCGGCATTCGCTACCGAAAGCATCATGCAGACAAGTAGCGTTGTTAAGGTTATCGAAATATTCAAAAATCCCCCTTTCTTTTAAATATTATCTTTCAGAGGGGAAATTTAGAGAATATTTTTATTAAATGCAAACAATATTTGGTGTATTTTGCGTAAGCCGATTTTTGGGCAACTGATAAAAAAACCGGGAGGTTTTTGTCACTTTGGGTGAAATTATGCTTGGATCATGCCATCTCAACACAAGGGGAACGATCAAAGAGAAACGTAGATTTTATGGTCACGACGGTTGAATTTCACCGGGGCAATTTTCTGCAATTCCTCCAAAACATCCTGGATGGCCACCTGCTTCGTAGTAAGGCTATAGCTGTAATTGAGTGCATCGGGAGTCTGGACATGAAACTCCACGTCGAATTTCCTCTCCAGCACCTTCATTACCTCCGGCAACGGCGTATCGTTGAAATAAATCACATTCTTCTTCCACAACGAAGCGTTGGATGGGCGCACAAGATTATGCAAGGTAGTTCTTCCGGTCGTTTTGTTGTATTCTATCTGCTGGCCCGGAAGCATCGGAAAACTATTTTGTTGCACATCAAAAGAGATTTTTCCTTCATCGAGTACAATCTGAATGACTTCGCTGTCGTTGTAAGCATTCACGTTAAACGATGTGCCGGCAACAATTGTGCGGGTGTTATGTGCATGCACCACAAAAGGCCGTCTTTTTCCGGAGGCCACATTAAAGTATGCTTCGCCGTCAATCCAAACCTCCCTCTTCCGCAATCCGAATCTCTCCGGATAACGGATCCGGGTATCGGCATTCAGATATACCTCTGTGCCGTCCTGAAAATATAGGGTGGCATCCTCTCCTTTCGGGACATACAATTCGGCATAAGTCATTCCTTCAAAAAAGCCGGCAGTTCTGTTCAAATAATAGCCGAAGCCTGCAACAACGAGTAGTGGCAAGAGAATTACCGCTACTTTTAGCAGGACACGGCCAATTCGCCTTTCATAAATGGTTTTTTCAATTTTTTTGTAGAGACGGTCCGACCGGGATGGTGACAGCAAATGATCTTGATGCAGTTCTGATTCCAGCATATAAGCGTCCTTGTCGAGCAAATCAGACAGAAATTGCTGCCCCTCAATGGTTGAGGAGAACCAATCAGCTACTTTTCTGGCTTCCTCTTTCGATGCCTTACCGCTCAAAACACGACGAACAATATCATTATCTTTTAACTGCATCACTGCCCGGGTTATACTATCTTACACACTCTTTGTTCACATTAGACACATTCACAGAACAAAGAAATGAGTTGTATATCTTAATTATTTACAACAACATTTTAATACGTTGAAAATAGCTTCTCAATATTTTCAGCGATTCCTGATAATGAGATTTCACAGTATGAACCGAAATTCCCATTTTTTCGGCTATCTGTTGATTGCTATCGGTTGTCTTTAGTTTCCTCATGCATACCTCCTTTTTTTGCGGAGGCAGCATCTCTATCCCTTTGTATAGAAATTGGTGTACTTCTTTTTCCTCCAGCTTTCGTGCGATATCATCCTGAGAAGAGAGTTCTGCCTGTGTATTCACATAGTTCAACGACACGGCCCCTTTTTGGCTCCTGATTAGATTCAGGATGAAGTTCTTGGTCATTGTATAGAGGTAATTTTTCAGATTGATCTCAATGTGAATGTCGCCGGTAGTCTCCCAGAGTTTCACAAAAACATGCTGCACCACATCTTCTGCCATTGCGGAATCTTTCAGATACTTGTACGCAAGCGCATACAGGTAACGATGATACTTCGAATAGATAGCAGAAAAAGCTCCCTTATCCCTTTTTTTCAGAAGGATGAATAATGCATGATCTTCGTTCCGGCTATACTCAGACATCTTTTACATGGAATTATGAAGAATCCGGGCAAATGTAATCATTTGCAAAATATTTCCACAATATTGACCAAAAAACATGACGCAGGATGCAAGAAATAAGACAAAAATATCTTTATCGCCCGCTTTCTGCTGATTGCCTATTTCTGTCCGGGAAACATGGCAACTATGCGCTCAATTCCTTTCACCATCTGGTCAATCTCTTCCCTGGTATTGTAAAAAGCGATGGAAGCGCGTACGGTACCGTCTACCCCGAGAATTTTCATCAGTGGCTCAGCGCAGTGATGGCCGGTCCGGACGGCGATCCCCATCTTATCGAGCAGCGTACCCAGGTCGTAAGGATGAATACCATCCACCAGGAACGAGATAACGCTGCTCTTCTGAGCAGCATTCCCCAGGATACGCAACCCGGGGATGGCAAGCATTCGTTCTGTGGCATACCGCAACAATTCGTGCTCATAACGGGCAATATGATCTATTCCGAGAGAAGTGACATAGTTGAGTGCTGCAGCCAGTGCGGTCGTCCCCACGAAGTCGGGGGTCCCTGCCTCAAATTTAAACGGAAGCTCATTGAAGGTTGTCTTCTCGAACGATACGCTGGAGATCATCTCTCCTCCACCCTGATAGGGAGGCAGAGCATTCAGCCACTTTTCTTTTCCGTACAACACTCCCACTCCGGTAGGGCCATAAATCTTATGAGAAGAGAAGACCAGGAAATCACAATCGATCTGCTGTACATCCACATTACAATGCTGAACGCTCTGGGCAGCATCAATCAGCACGGGTATATCGTGTCTGTGGGCTATTTTCACAATCTGCTCAATGGGGTTGATCGTGCCCAACACATTGGAGACATGCGTTACCGCGATGATTTTGGTGCGAGGGGTAATCAGCTTTTCCAGTTCTTCAAGGATCAGTTCGCCATTGGCATTGATGGGGGCAACCCGGAGTTTTAATCCCAAATTCTCGGCCTGCAACTGCCATGGAACGATGTTGGAGTGATGCTCCATGGCAGTGATCAGTATCTCATCTCCCGGCTGGCAAAAAGCCCGGCAATAAGAGGATGCTACCAGGTTGATCGACTCCGTGGCACCGCGGGTAAAGACGATCTCATTCTCGGATACAGCATGAATGAACCGGCAGACTGTCCGCCGGGCAGCCTCATGCTCGTCGGTGGCAGCCTGACTCAGAAAATGGACTCCCCTGTGCACATTGGCGTTCACGGTGGTGTACATCTCCGTGATCTTATCCATCACGCAACGCGGTTTCTGGGTGGTAGCAGCATTGTCTAAATAAACCAACGGCTTGCCGTACACCGTACGTCCCAGAATCGGGAAGTCGGCCCGTATCTTATTTATATCGAGATCTTTCAAATTAAATACATACATTACAGTTTCCGCAGCGCATCAGCTTGCCACGGAAGCGTTTATCAATGAGATTTGTCAGTCGTTCCTGCAGGCTCTCAATGCGAATCATATCCACCACATCACGAGAAAAGGCTACCATCAGCAAGAGACGGGCTTCCTCCTTGTCGATACCGCGGGCACGCATGTAAAAGAGCGCTTCCTCATCAAGCTGGCCTGTAGTGAGCCCGTGTGAGCACTTCACATCATCGGCATAAATTTCCAGCTGCGGCTTGGAAAACATCTGAGCTGTTTCCGAAGCCAACAGGTTGCGGTTTGTCTGGTAAGCCATGGTCTTTTGTGCATGTTTCTCCACCAGAATCTTTCCACAGAAAACACCGGTTGCACGGTCGTTCAACACAGTTTTAAACAGTTCATTGCTCATACAATTGGGTCTGGCATGATCAAGGAAAGCAAAGTTGTCGATATGCTGATCCTTATCACAAATGGCCAATCCTCCCGCATGTGCTTCTGCATGTTCGCCAAGCAGACGGAAACGATAGTTGTTGCGTGTATATCCGTTGTGCAGGGTGATGCAGCTCGTTTGCACGTTGGAATGATCTTTCTGCTCACTGAAGAAGTTGTTCAGCCGGGTAACTTTCTCCGAGTTCTCCTCGAGTTCGTATACATCTACCTGGGCAGACACATCGGCAAAAACCTCCGTCACCTGGGTCACCACGAAATGCACATTATCTACGGTATGATCACACATCAACAGTTTCACCCGGGCATTTTCTTCTGCAATAATCAGGATCCTCCGGTTCACACTCAGATCAACGCCACCACGCAGAATGTTGATCAGCTGCAATGGCTTCTCCAAAGCCACATTTTTGGGCACATAGATTACAAAGCCATCCTGGGCAAACATCGTATTGTATGCCACCACCCCGTTATCGGAATAATCGGCAATTTGCGCATAGTGCGCCGCAAACTTATCGGGGTATTTTTCAGAAAAAAGCTGTAAACTGCCTGCAAAAACACCTTCCGGCAATTTTTCAGACGGCTGAAAGCGGTCGTAATACCGGTCGTTTATTAAAAAATAAAGGTACGTGGAGAGATTAGGCACATCGCATTTGAAGGCATCGTACGGATTTACCGGGATGGGAATATTCCGCAAATTCAACCCCAGGTCGGCGTCAAATGTCCGCACAATGTTGGAGTGCTTATAATCTTCCTGTTTTGAAGACGGGAAACCGATCTGCCTGAACGTTTCAAAAGCGGAATCGCGATGCAGGTTCATTCCCTTCACAGAATGAGCATCCAACTCTTTCCGAAACTGTGTAAACAGATCTATATATTGTTGTTCTATCATTTTTTTGAAATTGCAGATGATGAATTATGGATTGATCAGCCAGTCATAACCTCTTTTCTCTAGTTCAAGAGCCAGATCAGGACCACCCGATTGCACAATTTTTCCCGCGTAGAGTACATGCACATAGTCGGGTTTAATATATTCAAGCAACCGCTGATAGTGAGTAATGACAATGGTGGCATTCTCTTTGGCCTGAAGTTTGTTCACGCCAGCAGCCACTACCCTGAGAGCATCGATATCGAGGCCCGAGTCGGTCTCGTCGAGAATAGCCAGCTGCGGATTCAGCATAGCCATCTGGAATATTTCGTTTTTCTTCTTCTCGCCGCCTGAGAAGCCTTCGTTTACCGAACGGCTCACCAACTGGCTGTCCATCCCCAAAAGCTCCCTCTTATCGCGCATCAGCTTCAGAAAATCGGTGGCAGAAATGGGGTCTTCCCCTCTGTACTTGCGTTGTTCGTTCACGGCGGCACGCATGAAGTTGACCATGCTCACGCCGGGGATCTCCACCGGGTACTGAAAACTGAGGAAAAGTCCCTCGCGGGCCCGGTCTTCGGGCTCCATCTCCAGCAGATCTTTCCCTCTGAAGAGGATGTTGCCGCGGGTTACTTCAAACTTGGGATTTCCCGCCAGCACCGAAGCTAGAGTACTTTTCCCCGAGCCATTAGGGCCCATCACCGCATGCACTTCACCTTCGTTTACCTCCAGGTTTACACCTTTCAGGATCTCTTTTTCTTCTACGATTGCGTGCAGGTTCTTTATTTTTAATATACTTGTCATGTTGATTTGTTGAATATTATGATCGCGGCTATCTTGTCTACTCCGCTTGAATGAATTTATTTTTTGCGTGATTGAATCGTTTAATGGCAGAACTCTCGCCCCTGAATAACAACCACTGTTGTGGATTTGTTCTATCTATTGGATTTCACTCCTTTTTCATCTTCAGAGATGATCTCTTCTGCTTCTTTGATTTTTTTGAATAGGTCCGAGGCAAAAACGAAGTCGTTCAGCTTTTCGTTCTCCGTATCCATCACTTCTGCCCTGGTGCCTTCCCACTCTTTAATTCCTTCGTTGATAAAAATGACTTTATCACCGATATTGATCACCGAGTTCATATCGTGCGACACTACCACCGTGGTCATTCCGAAGTCGGTAGTAATATCATATATCAACTCGTCGATAAGCTGTGCCGTTTTCGGATCGAGTCCCGAGTTGGGTTCATCGCAGAAGAGATATTTCGGGTTCAGGGCAATGGCTCTCGCGATAGCCACCCGTTTTTTCATTCCCCCACTGATTTCTGAAGGATAGAGGGCGGCAGATTCCGAAAGGTTTACCCGTTCCAGGCAGAACTCAGCGCGTTTGCGTCGTTCCCGTTTATTTTTACGGGAAAACATCTCAAGGGGAAACATCACATTCTCAAGCACTGTGCGTGAGTCGAAAAGCGCTGCACCCTGAAAGAGCATCCCGATGTCGCGTCTCAGGCGGCGGACCTCTCTCGACTTCATGCCGGTGAATCTGCGGCTGTCGTACCATATTTCGCCCGAAGTGGGCGAAATTAAGCCGACAAGGCACTTCAACAGAATGGTTTTACCCGATCCGCTCTTGCCGATAATCATGTTTACCACCCCTTTGTTGAAGGAGGTACTTATGTTGTTGAGTACGATCTTACCGTCGAACTCCTTTGTCAGATTTTTTATTTCTATCATACAGGAATGTATTTACCCCAACGCCAACTGCGTAAACAGCAAGTCGGTAACGAGAATCAATACACTGTTTATCACCACGGAATTAGTACTGGCCTGCCCCACCTCCAGTGCGCCTCCCTTTGCCGTATAGCCGAAGTAAGCCGCTACCGATGCAATGATAAAACCGAATAACATCGATTTAAAGATGGAGTACCAGACAAATGACTCTCTGAAGAAAGCCTGAATACCGTAAATGTAGGTCTCTATTGAAGGGGTCCCCAACACCATGCAGATGATGTATCCGCCATAAAGCCCCATGAACATACTGAAAATCACCAATACCGGCATGAATGCTACAAAAGAGGCGATCTTGGGCAAGATAAGATAATTGGCAGAGTTTACACCCATGATGTCGAGCGCGTCGATCTGCTCGGTGATGCGCATAGTTCCTATTTCGGAAGCCACATTGGATCCTACTTTCCCGGAAAGGATAAGACACATGATGGTGGAGGAGAACTCCAGCAAAATGATTTCGCGCGACACCACCCCCACCGTAAACCGCGGCAGCATCGGCGAATCGATATTCAATGCTATCTGAAGTACAATTACAGCTCCGATAAAAAAAGAGATGATGATGACAATCCAGATTGAATTTACACCCAATGCATAAACCCCTTTCATGAATTCTTTCATAAACTCCCTCATTCTATCCGGGACCGAAAGCACTTTCTTCATCAGCAAAGCGTACTCACCTACACTTTCTAAAGAACGGATAAGATTCATGTGGTTTGCTCGTTCAAAAAAATTTATGCAAAGATAATTTTTTATTTCGATTCCGGCTAAAAACAACAAGGTTACTGTTTTAAAATTGTAATTTTGCCGCATGTTTGAATTCTTCGATAAGGAACTCGGCAAAATTCTCGTGACCCCTCATAAAAGGGCGAAACGAGTGATCGCAAGGCGAAAAAGCGACCATATTCAGTTGACTGTGCCCTACAGGTTTACCATGAGGCAAGTCAGTTCTCTGCTGCAGGAGATGAAGCCGCAGATATCAAGACTAAAACCGTTGTCCAGGCCGATCTTTGCCGAGGGGGATAAAATTTCTTCCTTCACATTCGACGCACAGATAGTCCGGACTGCATATGTAGAAAAGCCGGCACTATCGTTAAAGGAAAGGAATCTGCATATCTACATGCCGCAAAGGAGCGACCTGTCGCTGCCAGCTAATCAGCAGTTCATCAAAGAAGCAATCATTGGGGTTTTGCGGATTGAGGCCAAACGAATTTTGCCTGTAAAAGCGGACTCCTTTGCCCGGAAGCATGGTCTCAGCTACCACGACATAAAAATTAACAGTAGCAAAGGGCGCTGGGGAAGTTGTTCTGCGCAGAAAGATATCAACTTTTCACTCTTTCTGATGCTGTTGCCCGAGAAGCTGATCGATTACGTAGTATTACACGAACTTACTCACACGGTGGAGATGAATCACGGTGAAAGATTCTGGGTGCTGCTTGACCGGTTTTGTGACGGTCAGGCCCGTAAACTGAGCAGGAAAGTGAAAAAATTCAAACCGGACTGGTACGATTTCCTGGTACAGGATTAGGCTGCTGTGGGTGCTCAAAGATCCTTTAGAAGCAGATCGCTGTTATTCTCATACATGCACAGGCGGGTGTTGACCAGCACGTTCCAGTGTTCGTGAAACTCGCCCTCCATATCGATCATAAAATCCTCCGACCCCTTTTCGTCCAGCTTGGCCATCAGATAGTTCACGGAGATCAGGTTAATATCTACCGCCGGTTGAAAAGCCATAACCAGCTCATCTTCGGGAGAAGGGGTAGCAGAGATCACATTTATCTCCATCAATTCATCCAGGATGTCGTGTGTCAGCCGCGACGGCACCTTGCACTTTTCGGAGATCTGATCGGCAGTATAGGGAGGCAATTCTTCGGCAAAGCGGCGAATAATCACCGAAGCGATCATCAGCGTAAAAAAATCCCTGTACCTCCTGCTGATATTTCGCGTCTCTTTTTCAAATGAAAACTTACGCACATTCTGTGCGGCATAGGAGACCTCGGCACCAATAAGGGTAATAAACCAGGACAACTGTATCCACAAAAGCATCAGCGGAATGGCCGCAAAAGTACCGTAGATGGCATTGTAGCGTGTAATCCACAACTGTCCGCTCAGGTAAAGCATCTGAAAAAATTGAAAAGCTACCCCCGCAAGAATGCCTGCCAGCAGAGCATTCTGGAATTTCACTTTAACATTGGGTAGATACTTATATACGGCAGTAAATATCAGGATCATTACCACGAAAGGAATAATATTCAGAAGCCGGGGAATAAACGGATACAGAATATAGATTATTTTGAGTGTGTTATTTTGCGGGTAACTGATAATATTCAGCGCGTTGACGAGAATAAAAAACAGAGGAATGAAAAGCACCATAGCCGAATAATCCGTGACTTTCCGTCCGATACTCCTGCCTTTGCTTACCTGCCAGATCTTGTTCAGGTTGCTCTCGATATCATTAAAGAGAAGCAGGATGGTATAGAGAAACAGCAAGATACCCACACCCGCAAAAACACCCCCTCCTTTGGCTTCCTCCAGCGAATTTTTAATTAACTGAAACAACAAATTCAAAAACTCGCGCGTCCTTCCTTCCGCCGTAGCTTCCTCCTGAAACTGTATCCGATCAGCCCCAACATCAGAGGGGGCCACACGGCCGCTATTTATGGAGTTCAACGCCTCTATGCCAATGACTGCCGTATCGGGCAGCGTAACTGTTTGCGCAACAATCTCGATAGTGTCTGTTTTCTCACCAGTCATCAGGTTAAAGATGCTGCTCTCCATAATATTTTCAATCCCAAAACCACGAGCAATAGCGAAGATGACAGCCAGCAACGGAACAATGGAGAGAAGGGTGCGGTAGGTAAGCGAACGGGAACTGGCGGCAATATTCAGCTCCTGCACATTCCGCACAGTGAGCATGACAATCTTGATAGCGTTATAGAGGATATTCTTTTTGTTGGACAGCGTCTCCGGATTGGAACGCCAGATATCGTAAGATAAAAATCTGATTATCTCTTTCACTTTGATCCTCAGCCGATCGAGCCTGCCGGGTTCTTCCTCTTCATCGCGGTACCTGTTTTTACCGTTCTTCTCCATAACTATTCTGGTAATGAAAAAAGCAGCAGGCCTGTAAGCCGGGTTCTGTCTCCCGAACATTTCGGGACGTTTGTCATTTATCTGCGGAGAGATGTCACCATCCACCTTTAGCGGCCTACCCCCCGGCATCGGGCGAGCAACCCTACCTATCCGGTATACATGGCCTTGCAACCCATAATGCGTACGGCACACCGTGTTGCCACGGCACCCGGTGGGCTCTTACCCCGCCTTTTCACCCTTACCCCTTGCGGGGCGGTTGTTTTCTGTTACGCTCATCTGCCCTCACGAACAGCTTCCCGTTAGGAAGTATGGTGCCCTATGTTGCCCGGACTTTCCTCCCCCCCTTCGGAGAGCGACAAACCGGCCTGCTGCAGCTACAAAATTAATACTAAATTAGCGAATTCACTCATTTCTTGCGTTTTTTTACATTCCCGGCAGCCGTGAGAATGTATTCTTCGCGATCCTACTATATGCTATATTGTGAAAATTTGTGCATAAAGGATTCGTAGTATGTCTTTGACACCGGAATGTCGGGAGTGTTGTCTACATCAAGCTCCAGCACGATGCCGCTTTTCTCCTTCTTCAGTATCTTCACCTTGTCAATATTTACGATGTAAGAGCGATGACAGCGGATCAGCGGGGTATCTTTTGCAAGGTTTTCTTCCATCCACTTGAGCGAATTTCGTATCAGGTAATGCGACATGTTTGATTTGTTCAGGTAGTATATGGTTGCATAGTTGTCTGCGGACTCTATATAGAGTAGATTGTCCAGCATAATCGAGATCTTCAGGTCGCCCTTCTCATCGGGAAAAGCCACCAACGACCTGGAGTGGATATCGGTCGACTTTCCCTGTTCAATGCTCTCCAGCAGTGCGCTCTTCTCCTTCCACGAAAAATAGAGCCAGGTGATGGAATAGGGTAAGAGAAGTACCAAAGCCGTATTGATAAGGCTTTGACGGAATATCTCCGAAATGTCTCTCACAATCCCGTCTTTGGGAAAGAATTTTGCGAAGAGGGTGTAAAAGACAGCCATTGCTACTATTTCGCATACAATCCATGTCCCATACTGCCAATATAAAACGTCTCTTTTTTTTGAAAAGACCGTAAGGATAATTCGACTGATTACGACCACCAGCATGCCCGTAAGAATAATCAGGCTGGAAAATGCGAAATACCGGATATCCGAAATGCCGGGGTACCAGTTACGGGAACCGAACGGTTGAAAAAGGTTGATGAATAACAAAGCAAAAAAAGCGGTAAAGAGGATCGTCTTTATGCTGTTTTTCTTTTCAATCAAATATGCAGGAATCTTTCCGTCCATCGTAGAATGAATTTATTGCCCACTCACCACAAAAGTAAATTTTAATTGATGACTTACCAAAAAAATCAAAAAACAACCCACAATTTTCGTCCCTGAATAACAGATTTCACCCCACATAGAATATTCTGCCCCATTTTCACGACAACTTTCCCTTTGATTTGTAAAGAAAGGAAAAAGCCTGTTTTTTTGCCACAAACAAGATTTTTTAATTGAATGGCGACGACAAATTACACAGAGCGGCACATTGTGCTGAACAACAGCTTCAGTCAAAATGCGGATTGTCACCTGGAAGACAGTGCGATCAACATCCGTTACTTCCATTTCAACAGTCTCGCCTGCACCAGAGACCAGGAGAGCTTACAAGGAGACAACCGCATCACCGAGAACCTCTCTTTTGCATATCCTGTGTTTTCGCCTGCTGGAAAACAAAAGCACGATCATGCTATTCTGCTTCTTCATGGTTTAAACGAAAGAAACTGGAATAAATACCTTACCTGGGCTGAGTATTTATGCCTAAACACCAGCAGGCCGGTCATTCTTTTCCCTATTGCCTTTCATATAAACCGATCTCCTGTATCCTGGTCAACCCCCCGGAGTCTGGTAAATCTGTTAAATTTCAGAAGAAATAGATACGTCGGTGATCGATCAATCAGCTTTGCCAATGTGGCACTCAGCGAACGAATCAGCCAGAGCCCGGAACGTTTTTACCTGTCCGGGAGACAAACCTGGGCAGATCTCACAACGCTGTTTCAAGAAATCAGAAGCGGTCGGCATCCGCTCTTCAGAGAGGGATGCCGGATCGATATCTTCGCCTACTCCATCGGGGCGTTCCTTTCGCAAGTGGCGCTGATGGCAAATGAGAAGAATCTCTTTTCCGACTCCCGTCTCTTTATGTTCTGTGGGGGCAGCATCTTCCGTTCCATGTGCGGCATATCCCGTAGCATCATGGACAGGGCTGCTTTCGACCGGTTACAGGATTACTATGTAAATTACTTTGGAAGCGAGTCGGAGAACCGTTGGCGTCGCGACAGCGCCTTCGATGCTTTTTATCGGATGATCGTTCCGGAAAGGCTGCAGGGCGAGCGCGAAGCCTTCTTTGCCTCACTGGGAAAAAGGATAAAAGGAATTGCCCTTGCAAAGGACACGGTAATCCCCTATCATGGCGTGCAGGAAGCGCTGGGAAAGGAAAATACAGATTCAAGCATCCAGCTGCTGGACTTTCCCTTTCCTTACACCCACGAAAATCCGTTTCCCTCTAATATCGCCGACATAACAGCTGTGAACGCAGCCTTTCTCCGTGTCTTCTCCCATGCTGCGAATTTTTTGCAGTAAAATGCTACTTCTTCCTTAATAATTGGTCATCAACAAAAGTATTTCCCTTTTCAATTTTGACAATAATAAGGTTGCAACCGTTTTATGATAGTATTTAAGATTTGTCCTGATTATAATATTTTTATATCTTTGGGATTCAACATCTGAAAAAAACTAAAAATAAATACCAGGTGCAAACATTAACGGGATATAAGGCTCAATTTGAAGAAGTGTATGTCTCTCATTATGCACGAATGAAACGATTTGCACAGCAATATTTAATCCGGGAGGAGGATGCTGAGAATATCGTACAGGATATTTTTTCCGACCTTTGGGAGAAAAAAATGGAATTCTCTTCATGCATAAACCTTCACGGATACTTGTTTATGATCTTGAAAAACAGATGTATCGACTTTCTCCGGCATAAAACCCTTGAACAACATACTTTCGAAGAGATACAGAATGAATATACCCGTAGCCTGAAACTGAAACTCGCCTCTTTGGAAGAGTTGGACAACAGCCTTCTCTCTGATAATAATATCGATGCCGTCATCCAAAAGACAATAGATACACTACCGGAAAAATGCCGGGAAATTTTTGTGATGAATAAAATCGAAGGGAAAAAACAAAGAAAGATCGCAGAAGAACTCAACCTCTCAATTCATACAGTAGAAAGCCAAATGGCTATCGCCTATAAAAAACTAAAAGAGGCATTAAAAGATTATATACCACTCTTCCTCTTCTTTTTCATTTGATTTATTATCAATAAATTTGGTCCTATTAAATTTTATGTTACTATTCCTATTTAACCACTTCCCGACAAGACACAGCTGCTGGAAACTTCTCCTTTACCCGATAGGTTTAATGAAAAAAGTTTTCGCAAAGGAGTAAAACAAGCAGTGCAAGCTTCTGTACTTACTTAACGAAAATACGACTCATTTTCGTTAGCGGTTTTTCACTTCTCATTCGTTTTATTAATAACAAGCATCAAAATGGACGAACAACTCTTGCGTTATTTTTCGGGACAATTAACGGTTAGCGAACGACTTGAATTAATCCTCCGTATTGAAAACGATGAACGGCTAAAGGCCGAGTTCATTCGTTTACAAAATCTGAGTGCGGTTTCACAACTCTCACCTCATCCCACAGACCAAAGTGAAGGGAACACACATTTTAAAACATTTATCTCTCAAGTAAAACAGAAGTCCCAAAGAAAACTCTTTGTCAATATTGGAAAATATGCAGCAATAGCGCTTATACTTGTCGCTTCAACCATCTGGGCTACACTTCGGCTCGCGGACAATGCTGCACCTACCATGAATACGTTATTCGTACCTGCGGGACAACGGGCACAAATCACACTACAAGACGGCACACAGGTTTGGTTGAACGCACAATCGACACTGACATACCCGTCTCATTTTTCCAGGAAAAACCGCGAAGTAAAGATAACCGGAGAAGCTTTTTTCGACGTGGCAAAAGATAGAAAAAAGCCATTTATCGTTTCCACGCAAAACGTTCATGTGAAGGTGCTGGGGACGCAATTCAACGTGTATAGTTATCCCGGTGCAGGATATATTCAAACAGATCTGGTAGAAGGCTCTGTGAAGGTTTATCAAACGGACAATGAGAATAACAGCACCGTTCTAAAACCAAATGAACAAGTGGTGGTCAGAGGAAGCAGCATGATTGTCAGCAACATTAACAACCCCGAGCATTTACTCTGGAAGAATGGAATTTACTCTTTTAACAACGAACGGCTAATCGATATCATTACCAAGCTGGAACTCTATTACGATATCACGATAGAGGTCAAAGACCCGGAAACATTTAACGTGCGTTATACCGGAAAATTCCGGCAACGCGACGGTATTGATGAGATTTTGCATATTTTGCAAAAAATCCAACCCTTCAAGATCCTGAAAGACAGAGAAAAAAATATAATTATTCTATCAACTTAAATTTATCCACCTTTAAAGCTGAATGCCTATGTAACACCCCCTAAAGAAAGACAATGAAAAAGCGACAGGTGCGCCAACACCTGCCGCCGGATTAAGCAAACACAGTAGTAACTTATCTAAGTATTCACTTAAAAACACATGCAAATATATGAAAATAAACACTTCACCCCATCACTCAGAGATAAAAAAGAGTGATCTAAAAGATTTGTTAAAAATCATGAAAATCAGCCTGCTATTACTTTTTGTCTTTGTTCTTCAACTGTCGGCAGTGAACTCCCACGCACAGGATGCCATCATCAAGTTGAGATCGAACCGCATCACGATGGGTGAGCTCATCCGGGAAATTGAACGTCAGACCGAGTATCTCGTGGTATACAGCAACCGGGAGGTGGACACGCGTAAGGAAGTGAACCTCCGGGCAAAAAGCAACAAGGTGTCGGAATTGCTCAAGGAAGCACTGGCAAATACCGCCATCGGTCATGACTTTGAGAACAACTACATCGTGCTGTCAGCCAAGATCAACCGCAATGCCTCTGCAATTGCACAAATGATCCAATCAGCACAGCAGGATGGGAAAACAGTTACGGGAACGGTAAGAGATGAGAATGGAGAACCGATTATCGGGGCAACCATTGTGCTCAAGGGAACAGATATTGGGGTTGTTAGCGACACCAATGGTCGATACTCGATTAACGTTCTTAACAGGGATGCTGTTTTAGTGTTTTCTTACATTGGTTTTCTTACAAAAGAGATTCCCGTTGGGGATCAGCGAGAAATCAACGTTACTTTTTCTGAAGATCTCATTGGTCTTGAAGAGGTTGTTGTAATTGGCTATGGCAGCATAAGAACAGCAGATGTAACCAGTGCAGTTGTCTCGGTCAAACCCGATAATTTCACGCAGGGTAGTGTGAGAGATATTGGTCAATTGATTCAAGGGAAAGTGGCCGGACTAATCATCAATACGACAAGTGGAGACCCATCGGGTAATTCATCTATCCGACTGAGAGGGAATACCACCCTGAATGGAACCAGTACCAATCCATTAATTTTGATCGATGGTATACCTGGCGATTTTAATACGGTTTCACCGGAAGATATCGAATCGGTGGATGTATTGAAAGATGGATCGGCAGCAGCTATCTATGGTACACGCGGAACCAATGGGGTAATTATTATTACAACCAAAAGAGCCAATACTGACATACGAGGTCGTGTGGATTATTCGGGATATCTCAGTACCCAAGCGATCCGAAAGAAAACAGAGATGCTTGATGCGGACGATTATCACCGTCTTATCTCAGAAGGAGTTATTGGAACATCACACGATTTCGGCGGAAACACCAATTGGTTTGAGGAAGTAACAAGAACACCGCTAATTCAGAATCATGATTTAAGTATCAGAGGCGGAAACCAGAAAACGAATTATTTAGCCTCCATTAATTATAATAACTCGGAAGGTATTTTCCAGGAATCGTTTCGTGAAAGATTTAGCGTTCGTAGTGATATGAATCACACTATGTTCGATGGAAAGTTGTTGTTAAATCTTGGTATTGTGTCGCGTAATGACAATTCCAGTTCTTTCAGTAACGATATATTCAAGCATATAAATCATTCCCATCCGACCGTGCCGGTTAAAGATGCTGATGGGGAGTGGTACGAAGTAACAATACAAGGAGTTGAGAATCCTGTTTCCCGGATAAAGGAACAAGATAATGAAAGTCATTCTCAATTCACGCGCATCAATGGTAGCGTTACACTAAAACCGATGGAAGGATTGAATCTGCAAGCACATGTTTCTTATTCTAAATACAATGCGCAAGGTGGATCTTATGAAACCAGTAAACATATGTCAACTATTCGGGACGGTCGTAATGGTGTGGCACACCTTAATGCCAACCAAAGTATTGATAGATTGGTGAATTTAACGGCTGAATACAAGAAAAGTATAAAAGATCATATCTTCACTCTATTGGCAGGGTATAGTTATGAGGATACTGATTCGAGAAATCAATCCATGAATAATTCCGATTTCGCTACAGATATTTTTGGTCAGTTTAATATTGGCCTGGGTGAAGCAGGGAAAAAAGGGACTACCTTCTGGGGGATGAGCAGCGGCAGAAGCCAAACGAACCTGATTGGTCTTTTTGGTCGTTTGAATTACAATTACAAGAATCGTTACCTGTTGATGGCCAGTGTACGGCGTGAAGGCGCCAGTCAACTGTATGGTGCAAAAAATCCCTGGGGAACATTCCCGGCTGTTTCTGTTGGTTGGCGTTTGAAGGAAGAATCATTCCTGAAAGATGTTTCTTTTATCAATGATTTGAAGCTGCGTGCAGGTTATGGTGTGACCGGAACCCAGCCCAACAGCTCGTTCCTGGGAGTGTCGACGCTTCAATACAGTGGTGCCGTTTTCACCAACGGACAGTGGATACAAACACTTGTTCCGGGACGTAATCCCAACCCCCACTTGAGGTGGGAAGAGAAACACGAAACGAATGTCGGTCTTGATTTTGCCTTCCTGAGAGGTCGCTTGTCGGGAAGTGTTGACTATTATGTTCGTGTGATTGATGGACTCTTGTACGATTATACCGTGCCTGTGCCACCGAACTTGGTGAATACCACCCGTGCCAATGTGGGTGAAATGAAAAATGAAGGTGTTGAGGTATTACTGAGAGCAATTCCTGTTAGAACAAAAGATTTTGAATGGAATACCGATATGAATTTCTCTACGAATAAGAATGAATTGGTTACACTTTCCAACGATTTGTATGAACCTCAAAACTCTTATATTACGTCTGGTGATGCACAGATCCCTATCTATGGTCCTACCCATCGGTTGGATATAGGAGGCGCGATCGGTAACTTCTGGGGCTACAAAGTAATCGATGTTGATAATGATGGTAAATGGATTTATGAAAACCCAGAAACAGGAGAAGCTGTTGCTTATGATGATTTTGCCAAAGTGGATGAGAACAAGATGATTATCGGTAACGGACTTCCCAAGTATTATTTAAGTTGGAACAACTCCATTCGCTATAAGAATTTTGATTTTGCAGTAAACATGCGTGGCGCTTTCGGATACGAGATCTTGAACTTCGAACGGATGTATTACGAAAACACCAAAACACATCAGTTGTATAACCGATTGAAAACAGCTTATGAACCAATATTTGGCAAAGCGGTGTTGAACAATGAGTTGGATCTTGAGTATAACTCCTATTACATAGAGAAGGGCGACCACTGGAAAATCGACAACATTACGTTGGGGTACACTTTCAATACCAAGAATTGGAAATACATCGACCGACTCAGAATTTATGCTTCATCGTTGAATACTTTTGTGTTTACCAATTACAAAGGAACCGACCCCGAAGTAAGTGCAAGCGGCCTCGCTCCCGGTAATGACCTTCCGAATAAATATCCGACGGTAAGAACGTTTACGTTTGGTCTTAATGTTAGTTTTTAAATTTTAATACGAAAAGATTATGAAATTATATAAATCTAAAAATTGGCTGATAATCTTGTTGATCGCTGTGTTAAGTGGCGGATGTACGGAATTGTATAATACAAGTTATAGTGAAATCATTGCGGATCAGTTTGAACCGACCGAAAAAGATATTCCTGCTCTTATCGGTTCCGCTTATACACAATTGCGTGCTTCGATGCTCGATTTTGATGGTATTTGGCGCTATCAGGAGATTACTGCTGATCAGATTGTTCTACCTGCTCGGCCCAATGGATGGGTGGATGGTGGGCTCTATCGTCGTGCACACGAACACTCCTGGACTGCCACCGAAAATTGGATTCGTGGCCTTTGGACCCGCTTCTATCAGGGAATTACCAATTGTAACCGCTTGATTTTTCAACTGGAATCCGGATTTTTACCTGTAAAGGATCAGGATCTGTACGAATCGATGATTGCAGAATTACGTGTAACGCGTGCTTGTTATTATTATTTTTTGTGTGATCATTTTGGTGCTGTTCCTATTTCTACCAAGTTTGATGTGCCGGATGGATTCCTACCAGAACAATCAACCCGACAACAGGTCTACGATTTTATTTTGACTGAAATAACCGAATCTCTTCCTTTATTGTCTGAAGAACGGAATCAAAGTACCTATGCACGCTTTAATGTATGGGCAGCCCGTACCCTAATGGCGAAAATGTATCTGAACGCGGAAGTCTACACAGGCGTTGCGGAATGGGAAAAATGTATTCAACAATGTGATTTAATTATCAACTCAGGTGCTGGCTATCAACTGGAAGTGAATCAGAAAAATGTATTTGTGACCGAAAACGAAAACTCGGCCGAGATCATTCTTGGGTTGGCTGTAGACCCCAAATACACCACATCGTGGAACGCGTTCGATCATCATATGCAAACATTACCAGCAGGGTTGCAATACAAATACAAATTGTCCATGGAACCTTGGGGTGGTATTTGTGCTATTCCACAGTTTATCGATACATTCGATCCGGACGATAGCCGATACACTGACAACTTTATCTATGGTCCACAATATACAAGTGATGGAGAGCCTATATTAATCGCAATTGGAAGTGCGGAATATGTTGGCAAACCGATGGATTTTGTGAATGAGGTGAATAGTATTGCCCACTCGGAACAACACCAAGGTATTCGGTTTGAAAAGTATGAAATCGGAATTGGTTCGTCCAATTGTTTGGAAAATGACTTTGTTCTTTTCCGCTATGCCGATGTTTTGATGATGAAAGCCGAATGTCTGCTGCGTACAGGCAAAGCTGATGAAGCGGCCACGATTGTAACCGAAGTACGTCAAAGAGCTTTCAAATCGGCTCCAGAGAAGGCCGTCGTAACAGGTGCTGACCTATTGAAAGGTAGTGTGTATGATTATGGTGTCAGAGACAACCGGGAAACCCCTGCAAATACGTATGAGGGTGGTGCCGATATCATGTACGGTCGCTTTCTGGATGAATTGGGTTGGGAGTTTAACCAAGAGGGGCGTCGCCGGCAGGATATGATTCGTTTTGGTGTTTATACCCAAAAATCTTGGTTCTCACATACACCAAATGGCGATTATCGTGTATTATTCCCTATCCCGCAGAGGGAAATGGATGCGAATGCCAATTTGAAACAGAATCCGGGTTATTAAAACAAACACACACAGATGTCTGTTGTTAGGCATCTGTGTGTGTGTTTAATAATCATGAAGTGGTGAATTATAGCCAAAAGAAGGTAGAAGTACAATTTAAATAGATAAGAATAATGTATAAGATCAAATGTTGCAGACCTGTTTGGGGTCTCTTGTTGCTTATGGCGGTGCTCCCATTTATGAAAGGGATGTCTCAGAATCGACCGGTAGTGCAAACCAAGTTTACGGCAGACCCGGCTCCCATGGTTCATGACGGGACGGTATATCTGTATACCAGCCACGATGAAGATGACGCTCCGGAGGGGATGGGGCGCTTTTTGATGAAGGAGTGGTTATTGTATACGAGTACCGATATGGTCAATTGGACTGATCATGGTGCGGTAGCCTCCTTGAAGGATTTCAAATGGCTAAACAAAGAGAATGGGGCTTGGGCACCTCATTGTGTTGAACGCAACGGGAAGTTCTACCTTTATTGCCCACTACATGGCAATGGGATTGGTGTATTAGTAGCCGACTCTCCTTTCGGGCCTTTTATCGATCCGATCGGCAAACCCTTGGTGTGGCAAAAAGAGCATTGGTATGATATCGACCCGAATATATGGATTGATGATGATGGACAGGCATATCTGTATTGGGGAAATCCCACCCTATACTATGTAAAGCTCAACGAAGATATGATCTCTACCTCGGGGGAGATTGTAGAAGACAAAACATTCCCCAAACGAGAAGATCGTGAATCGCCTTACCATTATCAGGAGGGTCCTTGGGTGTTCAAACGTAACGACTATTATTACATCACCTATGCCAGCACTTGTTGCCCCGAAGGGATAGGCTATGCTATGGGTAAAACACCGGTTGGTCCCTGGGAATTCAAAGGATATATTATGAAACCCGACCGTAGATCATCGGGCAATCATCCCGGCGTAATTCAGTATAAAGATAAATGGTATGTGTTCGGTTTCAATTTCCTGTTGAACTTTCGGCAGACCGATAAACATCACGAACGACGCTCTGTCTGTGTGGCTGAAATCACCTTTAACCCCGACGGTACTATCCAAGAACTGCCTTGGTGGGAAGAGGGAACACCCGTCAATCCGGTAGGAACACTAAATCCATACAAACGCACCGAGGCGGAAACTATTGCTTGGTGCGAAGGGCTGAAAACCAAATCGAACGCTTCGGGTGGAATCTATGTTACCGCAGTTCATATCAACGACTATATCCGGGTGCGGGAGGTCGATTTCAAAAAAGGAGCGAAAAGCTTCGAAGTGAGTGCTGCTTCTGTTTCAGGTGGGAAAATCGAAATAAGGTTGGGTAATGTCGACGGCCAATTGTTGGGTGTTTGCGATATCCATTCTACCGGTGGCGCCGAGACCTGGAAAACCTTTACTACAAATGTAAAAAAGGTGAAAGGCGTACACGATCTTTATTTTGTATTCAAAGGCGGCGAAGGTGAATTATTCAACCTGGATTACTGGAAGTTTAACTAATAATTATATCAGTAATTAAATGAAGATAAAAATTTCCTCTTTCGTGATTTCCCTATTTCTGCTTGTTTCTTGTGAAACAGGGAAAGAAATAGAGAGAAAACCCGAATCGTTTCCTTTAAGTAACGTCCATTTATTAGATGGCCCATTTAAACACGCTTGCGATTTGAACGTCGAAGTGTTGTTGCAATACGACGTTGACCGCTTGCTTGCTCCATTTTTCAAAGAAGCAGGATTAAAACCGAAAGCTGAAAGTTTTCCTAACTGGATCGATCTTGATGGGCACGTTGGCGGACACTATCTAAGTGCGATGGCTATCCATTATGCCGCCACCGGAGACAAGGAATGTAAGGAGCGTATGGAATATATGCTTGCCGAACTTAAGCAATGCCAAGATGCACATGGCAACGGTTATCTCGGAGGACAACCCGGCGCATTGGAAAAGATTTATAACCGGATAAAAGCAGGTAATGGCAAAGCGGCGGCCGACGCATGGGCGCCTTGGTACAATCTGCATAAAATGTATGCCGGATTGCGCGATGCCTGGATATACGGAGAGAACAAGCAAGCTCGAGACATGTTTCTTGACTTATGCGATTGGGGGCTTACCATCATATCTCCTTTGGACGACGAACAGATGGAACTGATGCTCGATTCCGAATTTGGTGGCATGAACGAAGTCTATGCGGATGCGTATAAAATAAGTGGTCATGAGAAATATCTTGAAGCGGCTAAACGTTTCTCGCATCGGGTATTGCTCAACAGTATGGCAAAAGGAATTGATAATTTGGATAATAAACACGCCAACACACAAGTGCCGAAAGCAGTTGGGTATCAACGTGTCGCTGAATTATCGGGTGATTCGACTTTTACAAAAGCAGCTACTTTCTTTTGGGAAACGGTAGTGAATAACCGCTCCTTAGCTTTTGGAGGTAACAGTCGCCGCGAGCATTTTCCTACAACCGACGCCTGTCGCGAATATACCGAAGAGCGTCAGGGGCCGGAATCGTGCAACACCTATAATATGTTACGATTGACCGATGGTTTGTTCCGCATGGATCCGCAGGCGAAATATGCCGACTATTATGAACGAGCCATGTACAATCATATTCTTTCCACCCAACACCCTGAGCATGGTGGTTATGTCTATTTCACTTCCGCACGTCCACGTCATTACCGGGTGTATTCCGCTCCTAACCAGGCCATGTGGTGCTGTGTAGGAACCGGGATGGAAAACCATGGCAAATACGGAGAGTTTATCTATAGTCATGCGGGGGAGGATTTATTCGTAAACCTCTTTGTCGCATCCGAACTGGATTGGAAAGAAAAAGGTCTGAAGCTTAAACAAGAAACGGCTTTTCCTTATGAGGAAAAGTCCTTGTTGACATTTACGCTTGATCAGCCGAAGGAATTTGCACTATTGATTCGTTACCCTGTTTGGGCAACCGATTTGAGTGTGAAAATCAACGGTTCTCTCCATCGTGTGAAAGCTACCCCCTCTTCTTATGTTGAAATAAATCGTAAGTGGAAAGACGGAGATGTGATAGAACTGTCGTTCCCTATGAAGACAACAGTAGAAGAAATGCCTAATGTGTCCGATTATCTGGCTATTTTCAGAGGTCCTATCTTATTAGGAGCGAAAGCAGGAGATCATGATCTACACGGTTTGATTTGCGACGACGGTCGTTGGGCACATATTGCCTCCGGTTCGTTGTTGCCTATTACGCAAGCTCCGCATATTGTAGGCGAGCGTAACGAAATTATCGAAAAGCTTGAAAACATGCAGACCATCGATGGAAAACCGCTTCATTTTACTTGTCCCGGTTTGTTCCAATTTGCTGAGGAAGAGATTGTTTTGGAACCCTTTTATGGCATTCACGACAATCGATATATCATCTACTGGCCCTCTATGACACAAGAAAGATATTCGGCTGTAAAAGAGGAACGCGAACTGGCGGAAAAAGAACGAATGAGACTTGACCTGCGAACCGTAGATCAGGTAAAACCGGGAGAGCAACAGCCTGAAACGGATCATTTAATGCAAGCTGAAAGATCGAGAACCAATTATTTTCGGGATGAAAGTTTTCGGGATGCTGTTGATAGTGGTTACTTTAGTTACGATTTATTAACCGGTGGAGAAACCAATTTGTTGCTCCGTGTACGTTACTGGGGCAATGAAGAAGGAAAACGTGCCTGTGATATTTTCATTATCGATGCTTGATTTTGACGGTATATGGCGTTATCAGGAGATTACCGCCGATCAAGTAGTAATCCCCGCCCGACCCAATGGATGGGTAGACGGTGGTTTGTACAGACGTGCACACGAGCACACCTGGACCGAAACAGAGACGTGGAATCGGGGTTTGTGGACGCGTATTTTTCAAGGAGTAACGAATTGTAATCGATTGATATATCAAATCGAATCGGGTTTTTTACCCATCAGCGATCAGGTTGTTTATGACGGTATCATCGCTGAATTACGGGCAACGCGTGCCTGTTATTATTACTTTTTGATCGACCTTTGGGGAAATGTCCCGATCGAAACAAAATTCGATCTCCCTGAGGGTTACTTACCTGAACAATCCACCAGAAAAGAGGTATTTGACTTCATTGTAAAAGAACTAACTGAGAGCATGCCCCTTTTATCAAAAGAACGCGGCCAGAGTACTTATGCGCGTTTCAACGAATGGGCGGCACGAACGTTATTGGCAAAAATGTATTTGAATGCCGAAGTTTATACAGGCACGCCCGAATGGGAAAAATGCATTCAGCAATGTGATTTGATTATGAACTCGAATGTTGGATACGGCTTAGAGTCCAGGCAAAAAAATGTGTTTGTGACTGAAAACCAGAACTCCATTGAGATAATTCTGGGATTAGCCATTGACGCAAATTATACTACCAGCTGGAACGCATTCGATCACCACATGCAAACTTTGCCGGCAGGGTTACAGTACAAATACAATATCACGCAGGAGCCCTGGGGAGGTATGTGTGCTATTCCGCAATTCATCGACTCGTTTGATCCGGACGATAGCCGGTATCACGACAACTTTATCAAAGGGCCGCAATATACCATCGGGGGTGAACCGATCTATATTACCATTGGTAGTGCAGAGTATATTGGCAAACAGATGGATTTTGTGAACGAAATAAATAGTATCGCGCAGTCTGAACAACATCAGGGTGTCCGTTTTGAAAAATATGAGATTGGCCTTGGCTCATCCAATATTTTGGATAACGATTTTGTTTTATTCCGCTATGCTGATGTGTTGATGATGAAAGCAGAATGTCTCCTGCGGACAGGCAAAGCGGATGACGCAGCCGCGCTCGTGACACAAGTTCGCTCCAGGGCATTCACCGGGGCACCTGCGAAAGCAACCGTTACAGGAGCTGAACTCCTTGCCGGCAGTGTTTATGACTATGGTATAAGAGACAACAGGGAAACCCCTGCAAATACGTATGAGGGTGGTGCCGATATCATGTACGGTCGCTTTCTGGATGAATTGGGTTGGGAGTTTAACCAAGAGGGGCGTCGCCGGCAGGATATGATTCGTTTTGGTGCTTATACCACAAAATCATGGTTCTCTCACCCGGCGAGCGAAGCATATAGAACGCTTTTCCCGATACCCAAAAGAGAACTTGAAGCCAATGGTAATCTAAATCAAAACCCAGGTTATTGAGATGCGAGGGAAAGCTGGGTTGAATAATCTTTTTTAAAAGTGTATATTTGCTGTCCGGATACATGATGATTCAAACAAACATTGGTTTGCCAATTGATCCAAATGTAATCCGGACAGTATTATCTTAATTCATGATTTAGCCTAAACAATAAAATAAACAACATGAAGATGAAATTTCTAAATCTTAAAACAAACCTCCTGCTTGCATTTGTCTTACCTTCACTTTTCCTGGTTGGGAATACAAATGAGGCAGTGCAATCATCAACTACTGCAGTAGCAAAAACCCCAGATGGAATCAAAACAACCATCAATTCTACAATCATATCCGTCTCTTTCTACAATCCCTCAACAGCCAGGATTGTTAAATATCCGGAAGGGACAAGTCCGGTAAAAGAGAGCCTCTCCGTAATTGCAGAGCCTGAAAAAGTTGCGCTTAAAACTTCAGACAAAGGCGAATACTTTAATATTCGCAGCAGCGAGCTGGAAGTGAAGATCAATAAAAAGAACGGCGTTGTCGCATTTTACTCATCCAACGGGAAGTTGCTGATGAGCGAGAAAGGAGCTCCCCGCTTTAACATCTTTGACGATGCAGGTGTGAAAACATTTGATGTAGCCCAATCATTTCAGCTTGAGGAGAATGAGGCTATTTATGGACTCGGACAACTGCAGAACGGTAAGATGTCGCAGCGTGGCACCAGAAAAAAACTGATTCAAGGAAATACTGAAGATGTCATTACCTTTTTCCAGTCGGTGAAAGGTTACGGTTTATTCTGGGACAACTATTCTCCAACACTTTTTAGTGACAACCAGGAAGGGACATTGTTCCATTCAGAGGTTGGGGATTGTGTGGATTATTATCTGATGTACGGTAAAAATGCAGATGGCGTTGTTGCACAAATGCGCCATCTGACTGGCGATGTGCCTCTCTTCCCACTGTGGACTTACGGTTACTTTCAAAGCAAGGAGCGATACAAGTCTCAGGATGAGACTGCTGGAATTGTAAGGAGATACAGGCAATCAGGTGTCCCGATTGATGGTATTATTCAGGACTGGCAATACTGGGGCAGCAACTATTTGTGGAACGCAATGGAGTTTCTCAACGAGAACTTCCCCGATCCTAAAAGAATGATTCGTGAAGTACATGACATGAATGCCAAGATGGTCATTTCAATCTGGTCCTCGTTTGGACCGATGACAAAACAATACCGCATCATGGAACCTCAAGGGATGCTCCTGGATATGGGTACCTGGCCACAATCGGGATCCTCGCTCTGGCCCCCCAATAGGGACTATCCCTCAGGTGTAAAACCATATGACCCCTATAACCCAAAGGCCAGGCAGATATATTGGGAGCATCTTAACAATGGCCTGTTCTCTCTTGGCATTGATGGCTGGTGGATGGATTCAACCGAACCGGATCATCTGGATGCAAAAGAGGAAGATATGAATTTGCAGACCTACCTGGGTTCCCTCAGAAAAGTACGAAATGCCTATCCACTCATGACCGTGGGTGGTGTATATGACAACCAGCGGGCAACGACTTCCGATAAAAGGGTCTTTATCCTGACCCGATCCGCATTTGCCGGTCAACAACGATATGGTGCCAATACCTGGACAGGTGATGTACAGGCAACCTGGGGCGATCTGGCCCGGCAAATACCTGCCGGATTGAACTTCTCCCTCTGCGGCATTCCTCACTGGAACAGCGATATAGGTGGCTTTTTCCTCAGTAATTATCCCAGAAAGCTGGAAGACCCCGATTACAGAGAACTTTATACTCGCTGGCTGCAATTCGGAACATTCTCCCCCATGATGCGTTCCCACGGAGCGGATGCTCCTCGTGAGATCTGGCAATTCGGAAATAAAGGAGAGCCCTATTATGATGCCATTGAGAAGTTCATCCATCTGCGCTACACACTCTTACCCTATATCTATTCAGTATCATGGGATGTTACCGCCAACCGTTCCAGTATGATCAGATCACTGGTGATGGATTTTCAGGATGATGTTAACTGTTGGGATGTTTCCGACCAGTTTATGTTTGGTAAATCCCTGCTTGTTTGTCCGGTTACAGAGCCGATGTACACCCGGGTTGTTTCGGGTGAAGGAAGGAATGTGATCCGGGAAGCAGATTTCACTTCTGTCGAATCGCGCACGCTTTATCTTCCAAACGGTGTTGACTGGTATGATTTCTGGAGCGATGAACGGATGACAGGTGGGAAAACGGTCAACCGCAGTGCTCCCATTGATCTTATACCGGTCTATGTCAAAGCAGGATCCATCCTTCCGCTGGGACCAAAGGTTCAATATGCAGAGGAGAAGAGATGGGATGATCTCGAAATTCGCATATATAAAGGAGCTAATGGAACATTTGTCTTATACGAGGATGAGTTCGACAATTACAACTATGAACAAGGAGCTTATTCGGAAATTTCATTTCACTGGAACGATGCATCCCGAAAACTTACAATTGGAAAACGGATAGGTAATTATCCGGGAATGATGGGTCAAAGGCGTTTCAGAGTTAAGCTGATAGAACCGGACAACATCAATGATGTTCGCTCGGTAGAATATTCAGGGGAGAAAATTATTATGCATTGGTAACTTAATTTGCGATGTGTTGCAGCTGTAACTATCCAATAGAGATATGAAGTTCCAACACATCGCAAATAATTGATGCTCTATACAGTTATATCAATATCCGACGTTTATCATTCTCAATTAAAATAATATGGAAAGCATCAGCAGAAAAAAATTCATTAAAAAAGTCTGTTATGCCGGTACCTGTCTTTGTGGTTTTAACGCTGCTGGATTGGCCAATAATGAAAACCAAACAGAAACAGACAACCCAATAAATGACAATAAAAATAATCTCCAGCGGGAGTGGCTTTCGGTATTACTGAACAACATGAATGACACTATTGAAGCAAATGAGAAGAGAAAGATTTTGAAAAGCTGCGCTTCTGTACATTATTTCAATTTGGGTATGGATGAAATACTTGCTCCATACAAACATGACCTGGACAAATTCATCTCTTTTCTGGAAAGCGAATGGGGTTGGATAATTGAATACAACAGAAAGGAAAATATCATCATTGCAGATGAAGATAAACAGCTTTGCGTTTGTCCCATCATAAACGGCCATAACAATACTGATTTATCTTCATTGTGTTACTGTTCAGAAGGTTTTGCTGAGCTCATGTTCTCCTTCATCACTGGTAGACCGGTCTCTGCAACTGTTGCTTCATCTATTCACAGAGGGAACAAAAGTTGTATATACAGGATCGTACTATAAAGGCCCTCATGCATGAAGCTACCATCGGTTATGGGCATGAATATTTGTTATTTAAAATAATTATGAAAACAAAATTTTTAATCCTTATTCCTTTTTTGTTCTATTCCTTTACAATTCATCCACAAAATTTCAATCCTATCATCCCCGATAACATCGCAGACCCATCCATCTCCAAGTTCGGCGACACCTACTACCTCTACGGTACAACCGATATCGATAGAGGTCTCGATGAAATGGGCCCACCTGTTGTTTGGAAATCGAAAGATTTTGTAAACTGGAGCTTTGAAGGAACCATACTCAACGAAGTCAATTGGAACAAACCCTATATGTACACCAATCCGGAAGGGAGGAAAAAATACGGCTACTACCGCTACTGGGCACCCGGAAGAGCCATTCGGCAAGGGAACCTGTATTATCTGTTCCCAACCATTGTCTCCCCCGATGGAAACGGGCCCGTATACACCTTGGTATCGGAATCACCCGACGGACCTTTTCGTTTTCAGAACGGTGACGGCCTTTTCTGGGGAAATGTGCCCGAAGGAAAACAACAAACTCAACCCTTTATACCTGATATCGACGTTGAACCATTTATCGATGATAACGGGAAAAATTATGTGTACTGGCGGCATCGCAAAGCAGCGCAGGTAAATAACGACTTCTCCGGAGTGGAGGGCGACATCATCACCATGTCAACCAAAAGAACCCAATACTCCGAAGGCCCCACACTGTTCAAAAGGGAAGGTATCTATTATTACATTTATACGCAGGGAGGCGACCAGAACTACCGCAATGCTTATATGATGAGTAGCGAAGGCCCACTATCGGGATTCAAGGCTCCCAAAGGCAATGATGTGTTTATCTCTTCCTCTCTGGAAAACGGAGTCTGGGGACCGGGGCACGGAAATGTATTTTATGATGCCGATTCCAATTCTTACATCTTTGCATATCTGGAGTTCGGGGAAGGAAGTACCACCCGTCAGGTGTTTGCCGACAGAATGGAGTTCAACCCTGATGGAACCATTCAAACAATCATTCCAAGTTTCAAAGGGGTGGGATACCTCAACAATACGCCCGACACTCGCATCAACTGGGCGCTTAAAGCCAAAGTAACCGCTTCAAGTCAAAAGAAAGAAAAAATGATCACCGAAAAAATAGAAACAAACCAGCACAATCCCAGACCTGACGGAGGGTCTGAAGTTCTTGCCTCGCGCACCTTTACCTACGGACCATATAATGCCGTGGACGGTTCGAACGGAACCCGCTGGGTGGCCTGCGGAGAAGATAAAACCCCATATCTTACCCTCGATCTCGGAAAAATATTGAATATCAAACAATGTGAGATGGCATTCACACATCCCGCCTTAGGACATGCATGGATACTCGAAAAATCTCTTGACGAAAACAACTGGCAGGTCTGCGGCATGCAGGTTGAACAGGTAGCACGTTCACCCCACATAGCAACTGAAATCGGAGAGGCAAGATTCCTGAGAATAAAAATTCTAAAGGGAAACCCCGGATTATGGGAATTTAAAGTATATTAGCACATTCAAATTATGCACAAACTCATATTACTAACCCATCTGCTGGTGGTTGTAAATATCGGCGGGTTCGCACAAAACCCGCAATCGTGGGGAAACTGGCGTTGCTGGGGCGGACAACCTGGAGGAACATACCGGAATCCCATCATACCTGCCGATTACAGTGACATTGACTGTATCCGGGTAGGAGATGACTACTATGCCATATCATCCACCTTCCAGTTTTCGCCGGGAATGATCATACTCCACTCCAAAGACCTGGTTAACTGGAGGATATGCGGACATGCCATTGCGGATATCACACAAATATCGCCCGAGCTGAACTGGGACAAAATGAACCGGTACGCCCGCGGCGTATGGGCCGGAAGTATCAGATACCATAACAAAAGATTTTATCTTTACTTCGGCACCCCCGATGAAGGCTATTTCATGACCTCCTCCTCCCGTCCCGAAGGCCCTTGGGAACCGCTCACCCCTCTGTTGCAAGAAGCCGGGTGGGATGATTGCTCCGCCTTGTGGGACGAGAAAGGAAACGGTTACTTTGTAGGAACCCATTTTGCCGACAACTACAAAACCTATCTATTCAAACTATCGGACGATGGCAAGAAAATTGACCGGAGATCCGCGGTACTCGTTAACTCCGGATCGGGCAGGGAAGCTAACAAACTCATAAAGGTGAACGACTGGTATTACATTATTTTCAGCGAACACAAGCCAGACAAGGGACGGTATGTAATGGCCAAACGTTCGAGAAATCCGATGGGCCCGTATAAAGAGGAAAAACAACTGGCACTGCCCGGCAGGGAAGCCATGGAGCCCAATCAGGGAGGTATGATAGAGGGGAGAGACGGCAAATGGTACTTCTTAACCCATCATGGAACAGGCGACTGGTCGGGAAGAATTGTCAGCCTGCTCCCTGTGACGTGGGTGGATAACTGGCCTATAATCGGCAACGTTATGCCCGGTAACATCGGTTCAATGAAATGGAGTGGCGAGATGCCCCTCCGGAGCAGCACTGAATTTCATCTCCGCCGAAGCGACGACTTTGATGACAACTCCCTGTCTCCTCAATGGGAATGGAATTATCAACCTCGCCAGGAGATGTTTTCATTGACCGAAAGAAAAGGCTGGTTACGGATGAAGGCATATCGACCGTTGAGAGCAAATGACCTGATGCTTTCCGGCAACACACTGACACAAAGAACATTCCGGTCATTCCACAACGAAGTGATCATCAAAATGGATGTCTCAGGCATAGTGGATGGACAAAAGTGCGGCTTATGTCATTTCTCGAAACCGTACTCATTTCTGGGTGTCAAACAAGAAGCCGGCTTGAAATGGATTGAATACAGCCACAACGGGGAAACCCTCGAAAACAGCATTCCTGACACACCGCATATTTGGCTAAAGTCCGAATGGGGATTGGATGGAAAGTCGCTTTACGCCTACAGCTGGGACGGAGAAAACTATATCTCTTTTGGCAACCCCTACCAACTTTCTTGGGGAAATTACCGGGGAGACAGAATAGGGATTTTCTGCTTCAACAACGAGGAGGAAAAGGGATACGTGGATATAGATTACTTTCATTACAGAATTGAAAAATAGTTGATAAAAAAAATGACCTTATTATGAATACGAATCGAATGCCTTTGATTACTCTCCTGCTGATGAGCCTGACATTCACCTCAAACAGCCTTTCTGCCCAGGTTATCGAAAGAACTCTTCCGAAAGAATGGAATAGTCTGGCTAAAGGCGCGCGGTTCAAGGACCGGTTTCTCCTCATGAAAGGATCCAACCTCTCATCCGACACATGGGGAACCGCATCCGTAAAACCCCGCTTTACCGATAATGGCATTGAAGATCGTATATGGTCATACTGGGGTGGAAATATTGTGAAGGCTGATGATGGCCTTTATCATCTGATGGTTTGCGGTTGGCTGGAATCATCACCAAAAGGACACATGGAATGGCCCAACTCCTATGTATTCAACACAGTCAGCGATAACCCCACCGGACCTTTCAAGCTGCGCAATATGATTGGAAAAGGACACAATCCGGAGGTATACCGGCTCAAAGACAACCGCTATGTACTGTATGTCATCGGAGGCCGTTATGTCTCCGATAACTTGTCGGGAAATTGGGAGTACGGGGAGTTCAACTTCGATGCCCGTGACCGCCGGATCATAGAAGGACTGTCCAACCTCTCATTTGCCCGGCGCGAAGACGGTTCCTTTGTGATGGTTTGCCGGGGTGGCGGCATATGGATCAGCCGCGACGGACTCTCCACCTATCGCCAGATCACCGACCGGCGCGTATACCCCGATGTGGACGGACGATTCGAGGATCCCGTAATCTGGAGGGACCACATCCAGTATCACATGATTGTAAACGACTGGCTGGGGCGTATCGCCTGGTATCTCCGCTCCAAAGACGGGATCAGCTGGGTGGTTGATCCGGGTGAGGCCTATACACCGGGAATAGCCGTACATGAGGATGGGCAGATGGAGGACTGGTTCAAATTTGAGCGCATCAAGATATTGCAGGATCGGTACGGCCGGGCAATTCAGGCTAATTTTGCCGTCATCGACACCCTGAAGCAGGAGGACAAACCACACGACAATCACAGCTCCAAAAACATCGGCATTCCTCTCAACCCGGGGCTGCTGTTGACGATCTCCGATAAGGGACCCATCACGGACAAGACCAAACAGATCCGCCTCAGAATACACGCGGAGGAGGGGTTCAACCCGCAAAACGACATAGAGATTTTCTCACTGCGTTTTGGGGCATCGTCGGAGGTCAACTTTGGCAGGGGATGTACTGTCCTGAGAACTGAGAATGAAGGAGATGACCTGATCGTAACTTTCATCGGCAAAGGCAATGGCATTACTCCGGATGAGTTTGCCCCCAAGTTGATCGGTAAATACAAAAACGGAAATATGTTGTACGGATATGCCCGCCTGCCCTATGTGGACTACATCGAACCGATCCTCTCGGCGCGCGCCCCGGTCTTCAGTGAGACTGACAAAGAAATAAGTTGCACGATTGAAGTGGAGAATTTCGGCCAGGTGACATCCAAGGAGGCTTATTTAAAGATTGAAAGCCTTGACAAAAGCGGGAAAAAGCGGCTGATTGCTTCAGGGAAAGTTCAGGCGTTACAGCCTTATGAAAAAACAAAATTAAGTTTATCCACTGAAATAAAACCGGGACCGGGTGCCATTGAAGGGGAAGAAATCATAATTACCATATTGGACGGTAAAAAACAACTTTCAACTTTTCACCCCCTCACTCAGGCATGACTCCATTCGTATCAAAAAAAAACGTTTTTCATATCTATTACTAACTCCTGTCGATTAATAGTCGCCCTGCGATAAAAACACATTCGCAGCATCGATATCCTTGCAGCGAGTATTACTGACAGAAGCATCCCGGTGTGCTCATCCAATCTGCACGACAACAAATAGGATTGAATATCATCATCGGCATTTTTTTTATCGTTACCTTTGCTAAAATCACAAAATGATTGCTACAGTTGCCGGTAGAAGTTTTCAACCGGGAGATGGAGCGAAAAGCAATCGGTACTCATTGTGAAGCACGTCGGGTATTCCCGAACAACGATGAGTGGATGACCATTCAGGAAATATTCAACGTTTAGTAAAGGGACAAGACTAGAATGAAGCTGATTATCTTTGCTGCTGGATTAACCCTTGCAGCACACAGTGCGCTCAACGCACAACAAAAGCCCAACGTGGTATTTATTGTGGCAGATGACTTGGGATATGGAGACCTCAGTTGTTATGGCCAGGAGAAATTCCAGACACCCAATATCGACCGGCTGGCTCTGAACGGAACCCGGTTTACCCGATCCTACTCGGGCACAACCGTGAGTGCTCCCTCGCGCGCCAGCCTGATGACCGGATTGCATACCGGGCACACACCCATACGCGGAAATAAGGAGATAGAGCCGGAAGGCCAGTTTCCACTTCCGGCGACGACCTTCACTCTGTTCCGCTTGTTTAAAAATGCGGGTTATACCACTGCCGCATTTGGCAAATGGGGATTGGGCTTTCCGGGCTCTTCCGGTGATCCGGTAAATCAGGGAATCGACCAGTTCTTTGGCTATAACTGCCAGCGATTGGCACACAACTACTACCCGGACCACCTGTGGGACAACAGCACAAAAGTGAAACTGCCGGAAAATGAACGGGGGCGCTTCGGTACCTACTCGCAAGACCTGATTCAGGAAAAAACGCTGGATTTTATTGATAACCACAACAAAAAACCGTTCTTCCTCTTCGTTCCCGTGGTTCTTCCACACGCCGAGCTGGTGGTGCCCGAAGACTCCATCATTCAGCAACTCAGAGGAAAGTTCGATGAAAAGCCATATAAGGGCGTCGATTCCGGTTCCGATTTCAGAAAAGGAGGCTATATGTCGCAGGAACACCCGCGGGCTACCCATGCCGCCATGGTAAAGCGCATCGACCTGTACGTGGGGCAGATCATAGAGAAACTCAAAGAAAATGGCGTATACGAGAATACGCTTATCATCTTCACCAGCGACAATGGGCCGCATCGTGAAGGGGGCGGAGACCCTGATTTCTTCAACAGCAATGGTATCTACCGCGGATACAAACGGGACCTGTATGAAGGGGGCATCCGGGTACCGACCATAATTTCCTGGCCAGGAAAAGTAGCTGCAGGCAAGGAGAGCGATTTTGCTTTTGCATTCTGGGATTACATGCCCACGTTTGCGGAACTGTTGGGAAAAAAAATACCCACACACTCCGACGGGATCAGTATCATGCCGATACTATCAGGCAGGGGGGGACAGCAGGAACGTGACTTTTTCTATTTCGAATTTCAGGAAATGGGCGGCAGACAGGCTGTCATAAAAGGCGACTGGAAATTGCTCCATCTTGATATCCGGAAAGGAGGAAAATACGAACTCTACAACCTTGCTTCCGATCCTTCGGAAAATCACAACCAGATCAACCTTTTTCCGCAAAAAGCGACAGAGTTGAAAAAAATAATGAAATCAGCCAGGATCGACGATCCCGCCTGGCCCCTATTTTAAATATCCGGTAGAACTAAAAAAATAACAGGATGCAAACAAGCATCTATCTAAATATATTACTTTATGAATTATAATTTCCTCACTGCTGCTACATTGCTTGGGGTAAGTTCCACAGCTCTGCTGGGATCTTGCCAGAACCCGGAAAAAAAAGAACAACGCCCCAACATCATCTATATCATGAGCGACGATCACGCCTACCAGGCAATCAGTGCTTACGGACATGGATTGAATGAGACGCCAAACATCGACCGGCTGGCCGAAGAAGGGGCTATGTTTACACGTTCAACGGTCACAAACTCAATCAGTGCACCCAGTAGGGCGGTGCTGCTCACCGGCAAGCACAGTTTTGTTAACGGGAAAGTAGATAACCTGCAACCGTTCAACTGGGATCAGCCCAATTTCCCGAAACTGATGCAGGCAAACGGATACCAAACGGCAATGATTGGAAAAATTCACCTTGACGGCATCCCGCAGGGGTTCGATTATTCCATGGTCCTGCCGGGACAGGGCGAGTACTACAATCCCGACTTTCTGATTGACGGAAAAAAAGTAAGAAAAGAAGGCTATTGCACCGAAATAATCACGGAGGAGACGCTCGATTGGTTGAAAAACAAACGTGACCCGAAGAAACCGTTCTGTCTGCTTTATCACCAGAAAGCACCCCACCGCAACTGGGAGCCGGCACCCAAATACCTGACACTGTACGACGACGTGACCTTTGATCCGCCCGCAACCTTCTTCGACAATTACGAGGGCCGGGGTAGCGCCGCCAAAGAACAGGAGATGCAGATTCACGGGCATGCACGATGGGGACATGACTTTAAGATGATTGTCGACCCCAATGGCGACAGTACCGGATTCTACAACCAATTGGAACGGTTTACGCCCCAACAGCGTGCGGACTGGCTGGCTGCATACACTCCCAAAAACGAGAAATTTAAAGCCAACTATGCCAACATGACGGACAAAGAGATCGCTCTGTGGAAATACAACCGGTATATCAAAGATTATCTGCGAACCATCAAATCGGTGGACGACGGCGTGGGCGAACTGCTTGACTATCTTGAAGAATCGGGACTGGCAGAAAACACCATCGTTGTCTACACCTCCGATCAGGGCTTCTATTTAGGTGAACATGGCTGGTTCGACAAGCGGTTCATGTACGAGGAGTCCTTCAGAACACCTCTGCTGATCCGCTATCCCAAAGAAATAAAGGCGGGCACCGTGATCGATAAGCTGGTGCAAAATCTCGACTTCGCTCCTACCCTCCTCGATTATGCGGGCATCAAAGCGCCGAAAGAGATGCAGGGCGAGTCATTTCGCAAACTGGTGGCGGGAAAAACCGATAAATGGCGCGATGTGGTCTATTACACCTACTACGAATATCCGGCTGAACATATGGTGAAGAGGCATTACGGCATCACGACCGACCGGTATAAGCTGATTCACTTTTACTATGACGTGGACGAGTGGGAGATGTACGACCTGCAGACCGATCCGCAGGAATTGAAAAATATCCACGACGATCCGGAATATTCCGAGATACGGAAAATGATGCATGCAAAGCTCGAGGAGACCCGAAAGCATTATGGTGATAGCGATGAGCTGAATGAACGGTATCTGAAAGAGTTTCTCGATCACCAGGCCGGTAAATAAATGAGCTAATTCAGTAATCTTTTGGCCACATTGAGCCTTTCTGGCCAGTCGGCAGAAGGTGTCAGCGTATCAAAAAGGGCAATTGCCTCTTCCAGCTCCTGTAGTTTTTCCAATGATTCAGGACTGTCCAGATCCGTGTATTGTTTACGCAATACACGGATTTTTTCTGCATCCTGAATCCCTTCAACCAGTCGCTCGAAACGGATAGAACTCCGTGCACCGGGATAGACCATATAGGTGTCACCGGCCGGCCACGTCCTGAAACGAGAGTCGGTCAGCGGATTTTCAACCCACGAATTGTAGGCCCAGCGCAAAAGTCCATCGAAATCATTGGCAACCGCATACCATGCAGCGTAGACAGATTCTGCCGGAGCAGAGAAGGTAAACATGTTGGGGAACGAATCAGCACAACATACGTAATAGGTGGTGACCAACCCTTTTGATCTTCGGACAGCGATATCTTCCTTATCCACCTTGCTGGCAGCTCCCACGCTGACATCCTTGATCCAGGGATACTCTTTATAGCTCTTGTGATTGTCTGCCAAAGAGACCCCCAGTTCGGGAGCAGCCTCTGCCAATACCTTCAGGGCGGCTTGCATGTCTGCCGGAGCACGCTCATCCATGGCAATATTCGTTTTCTCCAGCCACCCCTTGCTGCGAAGATGCCGGGCGAAATCCTTCAGGAAGGTACTCCACAATTCAGCGTATTCCTTCGACTGGGCCTTTAACTCAATGGTAACCAGCTCGCCTTTTACCACATCTCGATAATGCAATTGATTATTCCAGGTAAGCAGGGAGTAACAGTTGATCATTTTGCCGATACCCAGATCCATCATGAACTGTACCCACTTATCGAATATGGTATAGTCGTACGACCAGCTTCCATCCTCATTCTTTGTCCAGACAATCATGTCGGCGTATGCATCAAAGCTCTGATTGTTCCACGGGTCCTTGTTCAGGGTGGCGGTAATTACTTTCTGTCCCGCATCGGCCAGCATTTTCATTAACGGCTTCATTTTCTCGAAATGAGCGTCGCTCCATACCTCCAAATTATGCACCCGGGCCACTGCCGAAGGGTGCTGCCACAGATCGAGGTGATAGAGCCACTCCGATGGCTCGGGTAGCACACGGTCTACCACCGTCAGCTCAATCCCGAACTCCTCAACGGGACGGCCTCCGGCATGCAGGGTCAACGTCCCCTTGTAATTTCCGGCAACAGCAGCGGAAGGAATGCTGAAAGTAAGCCAGACCGGCCTCACTGTCTTTGCTTCCATATGGAAACAGGGCAGGTTGTCCAGCATATCGGCCGAGAGGGATGCCGGAAAATCTTCCGGTTTGCGGTGTCCGCATCCGGGACCGAATTCATCGGTCATCACGTAGCGAACAAATCTTGCTTGCGCAACAGATGCCGGTAGTGTATGATCAACAGACTCAAAATCGGCAAATTCAAGCTCTACCGGGTCTACCTCTTCAGCCGACCACAAAAGCAGCTGAGCAGATATTTTTTCTCCCCTCCAGCCGGTAAGCGCTACGCTCTTGTTAACAGACACCCCGGGTGCCACAGACTTCGGCATCCTGTCGTCTGTGGAAATAAATGAGGCATGTAACCCTTTAGAGACATGAGACCAGTCGGATAACGTATCACTTGTCGGATCTTTCATTTCCTCAAAGGTGAGACACTCTTTGCCGGGATGTCTGCTACCGCAGGAAATGAAATGGAACGCGAGAAAGAAAATAAGAAAAGGGATGGTTGATTTCATAAAAACGTTTAATTTTTGCCGGATTAATTGAGATGGGGGAGCCACCGGGCCGGCGAATGAAGATAAGAAAGGCAAAAATAAGAATTATTTTTATCTGATTAAAACATTTTTTAGGCTTGCCCGTTTCGTTTTATCAATTATTCCTTTATCTTTGCAACAAATTCAAATGTTCGCAATGCAGAGCTTGTATTCAACATACTTCCACACCACTACTATGACCATGACCCCCTGGGGGGTTATGTAAATTTTCACATCCGTACGGCAACACTGCTTGCCATTTGCAAACCAACCGGTTTGCGATTTACAATTCACATTTTTTATTCAACACCGTTTCTAAAACGGTTAAAAATTATTCACACACGATGAAAGTGATGAAATTCGGAGGAACCTCCGTAGGAAATCCCGATAGCCTGCAACTGGTGAAGGAGATTGTTGAAAAGGAAACGGAACCCGTGATTGTGGTTGTGTCGGCATTGAACAGTGTGACAGACCGACTGCTACTGGCTGCCGACTTTGCACTGAACAACAATTCGGGTTATAAGCCGCTATTGGACGAAATCATCGCCCGCCACGACGAGATCATTGAAAAGATGGTCACTTCACCCGCCGACAAACAGGAGGTGGTGCAGAAAACACAACAGCTATACGACGATCTGCGCAATATTCTTCGAGGCGTATTTCTGATTGGCGATCTCTCCCAAAAGACATCCGATAAGATTGTGAGCTACGGCGAACGCCTCTCCTCACTAATCATCAGCAAGGTTATAGAGGGCGCTCAATTGTACGACGCCACAGAGTTTATCAAGACAAACAGGCAATTCAGCAGCCACATACCCGATCTGGCACAATCCAATAAGCTGGTCAGGAAAACCTTTTCCGAAATGCCGCCACCTCACGTAGCCATTGTACCGGGATTTATCTCTTCGAGTTGTGGGGATAACGACATCACAAACCTGGGGCGCGGAGGGTCGGACTATACGGCAGCCATCATCGCTGCGGCACTCGATGCCACCGTACTGGAAATATGGACGGATGTGGACGGATTTATGACGGCGGACCCCAAAATCATCAATTCAGCCTATGTCATCGATGAGCTGTCGTTCACCGAAGCGATAGAACTGTCCAATTTCGGGGCAAAAGTGATCTACCCGCCTACCATCTTTCCGGTCTTTCATAAAAATATTCCCATTTATGTGAAGAACACCTTTCACCCGGAGGCAAAAGGCACCCTGATAAGAGATATCAAACCCACACGCAACGGAAAAATCATCAAAGGAATCTCCTCCATCAACGACACAGCCCTGATCACCATCCAGGGACTGGGCATGGTGGGTGTCATCGGAGTGAACAAACGAATTTTCTCGACTTTGGCCGACAACGGCATCAGCGTATTTATTGTCTCCCAGGCATCTTCCGAAAACAGCACCTCTATTGGCGTACGCTCGCAGGATGCACCTCTGTCGCAGAAAGTCCTAAGCCACGAGTTTGCTCACGAGATCGCCATGGGAAGTATCAACGAGATCATGGTCGAATATGACCTGGCCACCATCGCAATTGTGGGACAAAACATGAAACATGTGCCGGGCATTGCAGGAAAGTTTTTTGGCGCTCTGGGAAGAAATGGGATCAGCGTGATCGCCCTGGCACAGGGGGCCGGCGAAACCAATATTTCCTGTGTGATTGCCAGGTCCGACCTGAAGAAAGCGCTCAACGTAATCCACGACTCTTTCTTCCTGTCGCCCTACCAGGAACTGAACCTGTTTGTCATCGGCACCGGCACGGTGGGTGGAAAACTACTGGAGCAAATACGGGAGCAGCAAGCTACACTCAAGGAACACAATAAACTCAGAATCAACATCGTGGGAATTGCCAACGGACGCAAAGCACTCTTCACCCGCGAGGGCATACCGCTTGAAGGATACTTCGAAAATCTGATGAAAAACGGCGTGAAGAGTTCGCCCGAACGGATAAGGGACGAGATACTGAAAATGAACATTTTCAACTCGGTAGTGGTCGATTGTACTGCAAGCCCCCACATTGCTGCGCTCTATGGCGAACTGATGGCACGCAACATCTCGGTGGTCACGGCCAACAAGATTGCAGCCTCATCCGACTACGACAGTTATCGCATGCTGAAGGAGACTGCCCGGAAAAGCGGTGTGAAGTTTCTTTTCGAAACCAATGTAGGCGCCGGATTGCCCATCATCAACACCATGAATTCGTTGATCAACTCGGGAGACAGGATCGTCAAACTCGAAGCTGTACTCTCGGGAACACTGAATTTTATTTTCAATACGCTGAGCGAAGAGATTCCCTTCAGCCAGGCAGTCAGGATGGCGGTAGATGCTCAGTTTGCCGAACCCGATCCGCGCATCGACCTGAGCGGCCTCGACGTGACAAGGAAGCTGGTAATCCTTTCCCGGGAAGCCGGTGCCCGTGTAAACCAGTCGGATGTACACAAAAATCTTTTCGTGCCTCCAAAATATTTTGAAGGAACACTCGATGAGTTTTGGCAGACCATTTCCGAGCTTGATGCTTCGTTTGAAGAACGTAGGAAAGAACTGGCAAAAGATGGCAAGAAACTGCGTTTTGTGGCTTCCTACGACAATGGGGCATGCGAAGTAGGGCTCCGGGAAGTAGAACAGGGACATCCTTTCTACGACCTGGAAGGAAGCAACAACATCATCATGATTACCACCGAGCGCTACAACGAGTATCCGATGGTCATCAAGGGCTACGGTGCCGGCGCAACCGTTACCGCGGCAGGGGTGTTCTCAGACATCATTTCCATCGCTAATATCCGATAAAATGACTCCAAAAAACATCATCATACTGGGAGACGGCATGGCAGACGAACCCATCGCCTCACTGGGAAACAAAACACCCTTACAGGCAGCAAACACTCCCTATATGGATATGCTTGCCCGAAAAGGAAGAAACGGCCTTTTGAACACGGTTCCCGACGGTTTTGCTCCGGGTAGCGAGATTGCCAACCTGTCGGTGTTGGGCTACGATGTTCCATCGGTGTACGAAGGGCGCGGTGTACTGGAAGCAGCCAGCATGGGCGTGGAAATCCTGCCAGGGGAGATGGCCATGCGCTGTAACCTGGTGTGCATAGAAGGCGACCGCATTAAAAATCATTCGGCAGGACACATCTCTACTGCCGAAGCGGCAGAATTGATCCGGTTTCTTCAAAACGAACGGGGGAACGATATCTTCGGCTTTTACCCGGGTGTCTCTTACCGGCACCTGCTGAAGATGCGGGGAGGCGACAAGCGGATACATTGCACACCACCCCACGACATACCCGAAAAGCCTTTCCGCCCGCACCTTATTCAACCGGAAAGTGAAGAGGGAAGGCCGACCGCAAAAGCATTGAACGAGCTGATTCTCGCATCGCAGGAACTGCTGCGCAATCACCCTGTCAACAAAAAGAGGATAGCAGCAGGAAAGGATCCGGCGAACAGCATCTGGCCCTGGTCACCGGGCTATCGCCCTCAAATGAAACCCCTTGCGGAGCTCTACCCGATACACAACGGCGCCGTCATTTCAGCAGTCGACCTGATTCGGGGCATCGGTGTGTATGCCGGACTGGAGGTGATCCTGGTGGAGGGCGCTACCGGCCTGCACGACACCAATTACGAGGGAAAGGCGCGTGCCGCACTCGAGGCGCTCAGAGAGAAGGACTTTGTCTACCTGCATATCGAGGCCAGCGATGAAGCCGGGCACGAAGGGGATGTACCGCTGAAGGTGAAAACGATTGAGTATCTGGATGAACGCATTGTAAAAACAATTTACGAAGAGACACTCAGCTGGGAGGAACCGGTCACCATTACCATCCTGCCCGATCACCCCACACCTTGTGCCATTCGCACACACACCCGGGATCCCATCCCTTTCCTGATTTGGCACAGAGGGATAGAACCCGACAGCGTACAACGGTACGATGAGGTTGCTGCCCGCGAAGGTTCCCTGGGAACTCTCAAGGGCGATGCCCTGATGAAAACAATCTTCTCTGTGTAATTCAATCTTTTCTATTGCTGACAACAAAACAAAAACATGCACTACTACAGCACAAATAAAAAAGCACCTTCCTCCTCGCTACAGGAAGCCGTGGTAAAGGGACTTGCTCCCGACAAGGGACTTTATATGCCCGAAACAATAGAGAAACTCTCTTCCGGCTTTTACGCGAAGATTGCAGATTCCGGCTTGCAGGATATCGCCAAAATAGTGGCAGGAGCCTTCTTTGGAAAAGACATTCCCAAAGAGCAACTGGATGCCATCGTCACCGACACGTTGAGCTTCGATATTCCCCTGAAGAAGGTTGAAGAGGGAATCTATGTTCTGGAATTGTTTCACGGGCCCACCTTCGCCTTCAAAGATGTGGGCGCCCGGTTTATGGCACGCATGCTGTCCTACTTTGTGAAAGAACAGGGACAGGACAACGTGAAGGTGTTGGTGGCTACCTCGGGCGACACAGGAAGCGCCGTGGCCAACGGTTTCCTGGGGGTGGAAGGCATACAGGTGTTTGTGCTTTATCCGGCCGGAAAGGTGAGCGATATTCAGGAAGCACAGTTTACCACATTGGGACAAAACATTGTGGCGCTGGAGATAGACGGTACGTTTGATGATTGCCAGGCTTTGGTGAAATCGGCATTCATGGACAAGGAACTAAACGCCCGACTGAACCTCACCTCCGCGAACTCCATTAACGTAGCACGGTTCCTGCCTCAGTCGTTTTATTACTTCCATGCATATGCACAACTGGCAAAACAAGCAGTCTCCGGGGATGTAGTCTTTTCCGTGCCAAGCGGCAATCTGGGCAACCTCACTGCCGGCCTTTTTGCCAAACAAATGGGATTGCCAGTAAAACGGTTTATCGCGGCCAACAACCGGAACGATGTATTCAGGGAGTATCTTCTTTCGGGTGATTACCGTCCCCGTGCTTCGGTACAGACCGTGGCGAATGCCATGGACGTGGGGGCACCCAGTAACTTCGACCGTATCCTCGATCTGTACTCCCATTCCCACACATCAATTACAAAGGATATCGCGGCCTTCCGCTATACCGACGAAGAAATAAAGCAGGCCATCCGGGAAGTACATCAAAAAAACAATTACCTGCTCGACCCGCATGGCGCCTGCGGCTACCTTGCGCTCAAAGAGGGCCTGGAACCGGGAGAAACGGGTATCTTCCTGGCTACCGCCCATCCGGCAAAATTCAAAGAGACGGTGGAAGCATGCATCGGTGAGCAAATCAATATTCCCGAAAGATTAAAAGCTTTCATGAACAAGGCACGGCAAAGCTATCCACTTTCAAATGATTACAAAAGCTTAAGCGAATTGATCCGGATGTTGTCGGGCCATTAACCATTAACCAATGAGTTGATAAAAAAGAGCTATATAAGTTCTGGACCAGCGAAAGACTTGAGAAGGTGACCGTGAAATATCTCTAAACCTAATTTTTAGAGGGCTCAATCTCCTTAAAAAAGCCTTAATCAATCTGTCTTAAGTTTCTTTTTATTATTTTTGCGGGGTAATCATTCATTTTGCGTAGTTTTGTGTGTGAAAACCATACGCAGGCTGCATTTACCGCATGAGGCAACTTTACAGTATCATATTTCTGTTTTTCGTCCTGACAATCTCATTTCAATGCTCTTCCGCCCGAAAGGCTACTGAAGCGACGAATCAGATAAGTCAAAGTTCCGCATCGGCTGCTCTTCCTTCCGACACGGAAAGAAAAGAGATTGCCCCACCCGATACGGCCACTGCCTCACCGTCTACACCCTCTTTGGCTGTTGCTCAACCCTCCGATTCGACTGTCCTGCCCACGAAGGCCGATTCGCTGAACACTGCGATTGCTACTTCCGATTCGCTTTCCATCACTGCACCGGACTCTTTGTCCGTCGACACACAGGATAGCCTATCCATGGAAGACCAAACACTGAAAGCAGCCGTTTTCTATACTGCGCAAGACTCCATGGTGTTCACCAGCGACAACATGGGATACCTCTACGGAGATGCCGACATCAAATATGGCGAAATGGGCATCAAGGGGGAATACATTACCGTGGACATGGACAGCAGCATCATCTCCTCCACTTTCGGAGTCGATTCGTTGGGCAAAGAGTTCGGCCTTCCTCTGTTTTCGGAAGGTGGCACGGAATACGAGATGAAAAAGGTACGCTACAACTTCGAAACAAGGAAAGCATTTATCAACAACGTGGTCACACAGCAGGGAGAAGGCAACATTGTGGCCAATGAGGCGAAGATGAATGCCGATAACTCGTTCTACATGCGGAATGCAAAATATACCACCTGCGACAAGCACGATCATCCTCATTTTTACCTGAATCTGTCGAAGGCCAAGGTGCGCCCCGAAAAAGATGTGGTGACCGGCCCTGCCTGGCTGGTGGTGGCCGACGTGCCCCTCTTCCCCGTCGTGTTGCCTTTTGCCTTTTTTCCTTTCACGAAATCATATTCTTCGGGAATCATTATGCCCAGCTATGGCGATGAGATGACACGGGGTTTTTACTTGCAAAATGGGGGTTATTACTTCGCATTGAGTGATTACATAGACCTGTCCCTGACGGGCGAGATCTACACAAAAGGATCGTGGGGTGCCGGAGCACGCTCCAACTACCGCAAACGGTATAAATATTCGGGAAACTTCAATGTCTACTATTTAAGCACGGTGACAGGAGAGAAAGAGTTGAAGGAGGTGGCGCCGGAAGCGTATTCCGTAGCAAAAGATTTGCGCATCAACTGGACCCACTCGCAGGACCCGAAAGCCAACATGTACCGCACCCTCTCTGCCAGCGTCAACTTCTCCACCAGCAGAAACAACCACAGGGACCTCAGCCGGCTCTATTCAAGGGAGGCATCCAACAACACAAAAAGCTCGAGCGTGAACCTCACACAACGTTTTCCGGACTCACCCTGGAGCATGTCGGCCACCATGAATATCAACCAGGTGTCGCGCGATTCAACCATTGCCGCCACGTTGCCCAACATCTCGCTCACCATGAACCGCATTTATCCGCTAAAAAGAAAAAATGCGGTCGGTGAAGAGCGATGGTATGAAAAAATATCGATGAGTTACTCCGGAGAGTTCCGTAACTCAATCACTACGAAGGAATATAAATTTCTGAAATCGAACCTTGTCCGCGACTGGACCAACGGTATGCGCCACAGTATCCCGGTAAGCGCCACCTTTACCCTTTTCGACTATATACAGATATCTCCCTCGTTCAATTATACCGAACGGTGGTATACCGGCGCCTATATGCAAGCCTGGGACTCCACCGCCAGAAGGCATGTCCCCATGGACACCGTTTACGGTTTTAAACGTGTCTATGACTACAGCACGTCGCTCAGTGCACAGACAAAATTATACGGCATGTACACCCCCTGGAAAATATTCGGAGATAAAGTCCAGGCCATACGTCACGTCTTCTCCCCAAGTATCAGCCTGAATTTCCGGCCCGACTTCGGCGACCCCAAATACAACTTCTACGAAACCTACTCATACAAGAATGAATATGGCGAAGATGTGGAATATACCTATTCACCCTACGCCTCCATGATGTTCGGGACGGCTCCCAGAGGACAAAGCGGAAGCATTGGCTTTGACTTCAAGAACAACCTTGAGATGAAGATACGTACCGACAAGGACTCCACCGGCGTGAGGAAGATAAGCCTGATCGATGATCTGGGCATCAGCTTCAACTACAACATGATGGCCGACTCCATGAAATGGAGCATGATCAACTCAAACATCCGCCTGAAGCTCTCCAAATCATACACATTAAGTCTGAATGCCACCTGGGATCCCTATCTTTACCAACTGGATAAAAACGGAAACCCACGACAGGTGGATAAACTCAGAATCCTCAACGGAAAAGGATTCGGAAAGCTGATGAATACGGGTACCTCCTTCTCCTATTCGTTAAATCAGGATACCTTCAAAAAATTATTTGCCCGCGGTGAAAAGGAGGGAGACGAAGGGGATGATAAACGCAATCTGGAGAACCAGCTGCCCGACGATGGCACGATGGGGGAAAACCCATATGAGTCGGCACAAAGGAAGGGCTCATCTCAGGGCACTGACGACTCAACGGGAGAATTCGACAGCGACGGATATCTGAAAAATGCAGTGAACTGGAATCTATCTTTCAATTACTCTTTGCGATACGGATATGGCGAGTTCGATAAGAAACGCCTGGAGTACAAAGGGAAACTGACCCATAATTTCGGGTTGAGCGGCTCCATACAACCGACCAAAAACTGGAACTTCACCTTCAATACCGATTATAATTTCGAGCTGAACAAGTTTACGAATATCAACTGCTCGCTTACCCGTAACCTGCACTGCTGGAGCATGTCGGCCAGCTTCATCCCCATAGGCCCCTACAAATCCTATAACTTCACCATCCGTGCCAACTCTTCGTTGTTGCAGGACCTGAAATACGAGCAACGCAATTCACCGTACGACCGCGGCATGAACTGGTATTAGTGAGAAGGCCTTACTTCTTATCGCCCCAGAGCTTCTTCATTAGCTCATGCATCTTCGCTTCGGCAGGATTGCGCTGAGGATCCCAAAATCTGCTGTTTTTTAATTCTTTGGGTAGATACTCCTGATTCACAAAGTTGTTCTCATAGTCGTGCGCATACTTGTACTCCTTCCCGTAATCGAGCTCCTTCATCAATGCGGTCGGAGCATTGCGCAGATGCAACGGTACGGGCAGATTACCGGTCTGCTCCGCCTTCGCGATGGCCGCGTCGATGGCAAGATAGGCTGAATTGCTTTTGGGGGATGCTGCCAGGTAGATGGTGGTTTCCGCCAGGACAATGCGTCCCTCCGGCCACCCGATCTTCTGCAATGTATCGAAACAGGCATTGGCCAGCAGCAGCGCATTGGGATTGGCCAGGCCAATATCTTCCGCGGCGGAGATGACCAGCCTGCGGGCAATGAATTTAGGATCTTCTCCTCCGGCCACCATCCTTGCCAGCCAGTAGATCGCTGCATCGGGATCGCTGCCACGGATCGATTTGATAAAGGCCGAGATGATGTCATAATGCATCTCTCCCCCTTTGTCATATGCTGCCGGATTCTCCTGAAGCCGCTCGGTAACCATCTTGTCGGTAATCACAACCTTATCGTCGCCACTGGCTTGTATGGCCAGCTCCAGAATGTTCAACAGCTTGCGGGCATCTCCCCCGGAGAAACGGAATAAAGCATCGGTTTCCTGCACATCAATCTCTCTCTCTTTCAGGATCAGGTCCTCCATAAGGGCACGATGCAGCAGCACTTCCAGATCCTTCTTCTCGAGCGACTTGAGCACATAAACCTGACAACGCGAAAGCAGCGGCCGAATTACCTCGAAGGAAGGATTTTCGGTGGTTGCTCCTATGAGCGTCACCGTTCCGGTCTCCACTGCATGCAGCAGCGAGTCCTGCTGCGATTTGCTGAAGCGGTGTATTTCATCAATAAAGAGAATGGGGGCAGCGTTGTTAAAAAAACGATTGCTCTTTGCTTTTTCAATCACCTCCCGCACATCCTTCACCCCCGAGTTGATGGCACTCAGCTTATAAAACGGTGCGTTCACCGTATTGGCGATGATATGGGCAAGGGTTGTCTTCCCTACACCCGGAGGGCCCCAGAAGATGATGGAGGGGATTCTTCCCGAATCAATCATCCTGCGCAATACAGCCCCCTTGCCGACCAGATGTTTCTGGCCGATAAACTCATCAAGACTCTGGGGCCGAAGCCGTTCGGCAAGTGGTGCGCTCATTTTGCTGCCCGTTTTTTTGAACCGGGTAAACAAAGATATCTATTTTTTCGTGAGTATTTATTTTTCGCGCCATCTCTTTTTCACGCCATTGCGTGGGACTACAACTCATTTCTTGTGTAAATGCCCTGCCAAAGACTGATGGGGAACTGAATCCGGATAGATCGGCAATGCATGTGATATTCAGATCGGAGCGTGACAACAGCAGATGTTTGCTTTCCGCAATACGGTAGCGCATTACAAATTGGTAAAAACTCTCTCCATAGCCTTCGTTAAACAGGCGCGAGAGGTAACTGCGGTTCAGCGGCAGGATTTCCATGGTATCCGTCAGTTTAAAGTCTTTGCGAAGATGCGGCTTCTCAGACAGCATCCATTGTTCCAGTTTTTCTCTGTATTCGGGTAGCTTATCGGCAAACAAACAATTTGTACCCGATCCTTTTTCCGGCATCAAAACCATATTCCCCTCACCCACCCTGCTCTGGCATCTTTTGCCAATTCCCATAACCTCTCTGATTTCGGCTTTCGTTTCGTCCAGTCCCACCTTGAAATAACCTTCGGGATAGGGATTTTTCTGAAATAAAACACGATAGAAACCATACAGGAAAAAGAGCAAAAAAATGATGTTATGCATCAGGACGCTGCGGATATTGTCACTCAAAACCACAATCTCGCAGGAAAGTGTAATCACCAGATTACCGAAAATATAATCGCCCAGCCATTTTATATCAATGTTTTCCATCGAAGCATAGTTGTTCTCGCACCATTCCTCATAATTGCTCCGGTAACGAAGCATTATCAAAAGTCCGAAAACAGGATAGACAAGCATGAACAACCGGAGCCACACATGAAAATTCCAGAATTCACCAAGCAAAGTTGCCCAGCTATCCACGGCAGGCAGAGACCCATGCTGCATTTTTGTGGCAAGCATAAATATCCCCGGGATAACAGCGGCAGGTAAAAACAGGAATGTGGCCCGCCTCAGTGTAAGCCACCCGGGGCGTAGCGCTTCAAGAGGATAGAGGAGAAATATATACGCATACACACTGCCATAAATAAGCATGGGAAGAGACAAGAATTTATACTCTACCACACCGGCATAACCGGTAGTCAACCCTTTGATGAGTGATAATAAATTGGTCAGTCCCACCATGCACATCACAAATGCGAACAGTGTGCGCGCACGCCCTCCGTTTTTTCGCATCATCAGCATGATCGATCCGCCGAGACAAAGAAAGCTCAACATCGAGATGATCGACCAACGAATGTATCTGAATGATTCAATGGGCATTTGCATCAACAAATGATGACCTACGGCAACAAGAATTAAAATAGCTGTATAAATAATTGTCCGTTTGTACTTAAGAAACAGTGTGAGTCGGTTGTTTGCGGGAAAGAGTTTTTGGGGCATAGCATTATTTTAAGAACATGCAAAGATAACATTCCGGCGGAATGAATGTCTGCCCCAACGCAAGAAAATAAGGAAAAAAGGGGGTTATTTTACGCAAAGCAAAGGGTTCTTTACGCAGAGCAAACAAGTAGATTCATCTTTTGCAGGGCGTAAGGTTGCACAGGCATTCGGGAAAAGGTTTCTTTCGGCCGGGCTTGACTGAACGTAAATTGACCGGAAGCAAAATAACGACAAATGGAGGAATTCATTTTTTTACCGGGAGCAAGGTTTTTTTTACCCGGGGCAAATGGCACATTCTTGAGCGACCCGGGATTTATCTACTTTTGTCTCCCGCTTGGATTGATATGGATTATTCAAAAAAAGAGAGTTCGCCGCAAAACTGAATTCCTTATCAAGACATGATCTTATGCAATCAATAATTAATAACAGCGATAGCCGAAAAGCTTTACGAGTAGGCAATAATAAATTACAATTTTCATGATGACTAAAAAAACAATTATGACGCTTGTCATTGTCTTTGCAAGCGGAGCGTTGATGAGCATGCAAGCACAGAATCTGTTCTCCAAAGGAGAAAAAATTGCGAATCTAGGTATCGGCGTAGGGAGTTACTACGGAGGCGACGGATACTCAAGCAGTATTCCTCCTCTTTCGGCATCTTACGAGCAATGTATTCTCGACGGGCTCCTGGACGGCAAAGCTTCCATCGGCGTGGGAGGGTATATGGCATACACAGCCAATAAATGGGAAACGACGTATGCAAACTCCACGTACGGTTACAAGTACAGCTACGTTATCCTGGGTGCGCGCGGAGTTTTCCATTATCAGTTCATTGACAAGCTCGATACTTACACAGGGTTAATGCTGGGCTATAATGCCGTAAGCAGCAAGTATTTCGGCAGCTCCGGCAGTCACGCAACCGAAGCATCCACAGGAAGTGGCATTGGGTACTCCGCATTCGTGGGCGCACGATATCATTTCTCCGATAAATTCGGAGCTTTTGCCGAAATCGGGTATGGCATTTCTGCTCTCGAACTGGGTATTTCAATAAGGTTATAAGAAAGATCCGCCAAGAACCGGAAAGGCATTACAAGAAAAAAGGAACTGAATAACCCCCAAGATAAGATTTGAAGAAACCACAATTCAGTTCCTACAGGGTATCCAGACAGTGTTGGATACCCTTTCTTTGTTCGCAATATATATAAATTTTGTACCTTTGTGGCTTACAATCAAACAGTCCAATGCAGCTTACCCCGCTTCTATCCCTCTTCGGGAACTTAGAACAGTTAGACACCGTAAGGTTGAACTTCAATCAGGAAAGCATCAACCTGATGAATATCGCCATTGCTTTCATCATGTTCGGCGTAGCACTCAGTATCCGTCCACAACATTTCAAAACACTGGCTTCACGCCCTAAACCGGTATGGATGGGTGTAATCTCACAATACCTGCTCCTGCCTGCTCTCACCTATTTGCTGGTACTGGTTATCCAACCCAGTACCGCGGTAGCAATGGGGATGATTTTGGTGTCTGCCTGTCCCGGTGGAAACGTCTCAAACCTCATCTCGGCCATCTCAAAATCAAATGTGACGTTATCGGTAAGCCTCACAGCCATTACAACTGTCATGAGCCTGTTTATGACTCCGTTTAATTTCGCCTTCTGGGGAGGGCTCTATGCCAGACACTCTCCCCTGCTGGTACCGATATCCATTGACCCGCTGGAGATGTTTCGCACCGTCTTCCTGATCCTGGGCATCCCGGTAATACTGGGTATGTTCGTGGGCATGAAATTCCCGAAGCTTGTGCGAAAAGTAGACAAAACCGTACAGGCTGCTTCGGTCATTTTCTTCGTAGGTTTTATCGTCGCTGCCCTGGCGGGTAATTTCAGCATCTTTCTCAAATACATTCATCTGATCTTTTTCATTGTATTGCTGCATAACGGACTGGCATTTATAGCAGGTTATTTTGTGCCAAAAGCAATGAGGGTATCCGAGATCAATTGCCGGTCCATCTCGATAGAAACAGGTATTCAGAACTCAGGGCTCGGACTTGCGCTGATATTCAACCCCCGGATTTTTCCTCCCGAGCTTAACCTGGGTGGTATGGCCTTCATTGCAGCATGGTGGGGCGTGTGGCATATTGTGGCCGGGCTCCTGCTGGCTTTTTACTGGAGAAGACGTCCCATTGCATTCCAAACGAACACGTTATGATTTATCGATACGACTTCCGGTATGCGCTGGCCAAGTTGCCCGTCAACACGGCCCTAAGGTTGAATTTCAGAAAGATGGTATTCACAGGAAGAAAAGAAAATGTATCGCGTGAGAAGCCGGTCATTTTTGCCCCCAATCACCGCAACGCACTGATCGACGCATTGCTGCTCGTTTATTCCTCGTACCATCTCAAACAGATTGTCTTCCTGGCTCGTGCCGATATCTTTAAACAAAAATTTGTCGCATGGATGCTCAGGGGAATGCGCATCATGCCTGTTTTCAGGATGCGGGACGGGATAGATAACCTGAACAAAAACAACGAGATTTTTCGAAATGCTGCGCGGATCCTGAAAAAGAACAATCCGTTGGCACTCTTTCCGGAGGCAAGGCATAACCCGAAACAGTCACTGCTGCCCATTCAAAAAGCCGTTCCACGCATTGTACTGCCCACCGAGGCATCTCTTGGCTTTCAGCTGCACAGCCAGATTGTTCCCGTATCTATTTACTATCGCGATATCTTTGGCTTTCTGTCGGACGTATATGTCACCTTCGGCACGCCCATCGAGGTATCGGAGTACAAGGAGCTGTACGAAGAAAACCCGAGCCTTGCAATTAATCAGCTGCGGCAGGATATGGAAAAGGGACTTCAGTCGATGGTAGTCAATATACAAAACGATGCATTTTATGACGAGTATCTCCATGCCATTGACTGGAACGCCGATAAAATTGCACGGGAGAAATATGCAGAGCGAAAAGAGGGTTACCTGCAGGCATCACTGCATATTGTAAGGGCCCTTGATGATCTTTGCGAAAAGAACCCTGCCGCATTTGACACAAAGATTGCCGGTTTTCGTGAGGCACTCCATATTCTCAAACGCCATGCTCTCACTCCCAAGGACCGTTTGTGGGAGCCCTGCTCCGCGACAAGTCTGGTTGCCCGCCTCTCGGCTCTTATCCTGACTGCCCCGGTGGCTCTGTTCGGATTTCTGAATGGTCTCTTCCCGATACTTCTCAATAAAAAGCTACAGGGCTTTTTCAAGGATAAACAGTTTATTCCGTCGGTAAGGTATGCGGCGGGACTGTTTTTTGTGCCGATATTCGACCTCATCCAGTCATTATCCGTGGGATTCATCAGCCACAACTGGCTCCTAGCCTTTCTCTATTCGCTGGTGATGCCGGCCACTTTCTATTTCGCCCTTTACTGGCGGAAATGGCGGAAAGCGGCACTGAGAGACCGAAAAGTGCAGCAGTTCGTGAGACAGCAGCCCGAAACATGGAAGCAAGTGCTGAAACTCATTCAGTTATGACCCGAAGCGAATACCGCACAAAGTGGAAACACTACGGTCACAACCCGTGAATCGGGTGCACAGCTCCATCAATCTCTCAACTTCCTGACAATTACCTCCACGGCGGCATTCAGCCCGTCGGCATTCTTACCTCCGGCGGTGGCAAAATGAGGCTGCCCTCCGCCGCCGCCCTGAATGAACTTGGCCGCTTCGCGCACCATATTGCCGGCATGAAATCCCGCGGCAACCAGGTCGTCGCTCAGCATGACCGTGAGGCTGGGCTTCCCGCTTGAGGCTGTACCGGCAACAAAGAACATCTTTTCCGGGAACTCCCCTTTCAGTTGAAAAGCAATGTCTTTCACCACGTCGGGAGCACCTATCGGCAGTATCACCCGGAAGAGATGTACGCCATTGACCACCTCTTTCCGCTCGATAATCCGCTGCTTCAGCTGCACGGTCTTCTCTTTCACATAGCCTTGAAGTTCCTTTTTCATCTCTTCGTTGTCGGCAATCAACCGATGCACTCCCTGCATAATGTCGGGTACATTGTTAAGCAGATTCTTGACCTCCACCAGCGCATCTTCTTTCGCATAAAGGTAATCCTCACACACCTTGGCCGTAACTGCCTCAATGCGTCTTACACCGGCAGAGATGGCGCTTTCGCTCACAATGCGGAACGTACCGATGCGTCCGGTGGAGGAGATGTGGGTGCCACCGCAAAGCTCAATAGACGTCCCAAATCGGACGGTGCGCACATCGTCGCCATATTTCTCCCCGAAAAGTGCCATTGCCCCCTGGGCTTTGGCCTCCTCAACGGGTACGTGCCGATGTTCTTCTATCGGGAAATTGTTCCTTATTTTAGCGGTCACCTGTCTCTCCACTGCGCGAATCTCTTCGGGCGTCATCTTCTGAAAATGGGAGAAGTCGAACCGCAACACCTCGGGCGAAACATACGAACCCTTTTGTTCCACATGCTTGCCCAGCACCTCACGCAATGCTTCGTGCATCAGGTGGGTGGCAGAGTGGTTGCATTCTGTGGCTGTCCTTTTTTCAGTATCAATACGGGCAGTGAAGGTAGCCTCTAACTTTTCCGGCAGTGTATGGGTAAGATGTACGGCCAGGTTGTTCTCCCGTTTTGTATCGAACACGTCTATTTTCTCTCCCCCTTCTGAGATCAGCCAGCCCGAATCGCCTACCTGCCCACCCATCTCCGCGTAAAAAGGGGATCTGGAAAGCACAATCTGGTAAAACAACTTGTTTTTCTGCTTTACGGCACGATACCGAAGAACCTGTGCAGTACTTTCTGTTTCATCATAGCCCACAAACTCCGGCTCGCCGTCGTGCACCTTTGTCCAGTCGCCCGTCTCCACAGCAGCTGCATTGCGGGCACGTTGTTTCTGTTGCTGCATTTCGGCATTGAAGCCTTCCACGTCGACCGTCATCCCATGCTCGCGCAGGATCAACTCGGTCAGGTCGAGAGGAAACCCAAAGGTGTCGTAAAGCTGAAAAGCCACTTCGCCACTCAGCACGCCCCCCTTTTCCTCGGGCATATTTTTTTCCAGCAGCCTGATACCGGTCTCCAGGGTACGCAGGAAAGATTCTTCCTCCTCTTTCATCACTTTCCCAATAAGTCCCTGCTGGGCAACCAGCTCCGGGTATGCCTCTCCCATCACGTCGATCAATGTGGGAATAAGCCGGTGCATGAACGGTTCGTGCATATTCAGGAAGGTATATCCGTAGCGAACGGCGCGACGCAGGATACGACGAATCACATATCCCGCTTTGGCGTTCGAAGGCAGCTGACCGTCGGTAATGGAAAAAGCGATTGTGCGCAGATGGTCCGCAATGACCCGCATGGCGATGTCTTTTTTATCGTCCTCACCATAGGTGGCGTTGCTAATCTCTCCGATTGTGCGGATGATGGGTTGAAACAGGTCGGTGTCGTAGTTCGACAACTTCCCCTGCACTGCCATGCAGAGACGCTCAAAGCCCATGCCGGTATCAATTACTTTTGCCGGTAGCGGCTCCAGTGAGCCGTCGGCCTTCCGGTTGTATTGCATAAAGACCAGGTTCCATATTTCGATAACCTGCGGGTGACTCTGGTTCACCAGCGTGAGTCCGTCTACTTCGGCCCGCTCGCTTTCGGGGCGCAGGTCGATGTGGATCTCCGAGCAGGGGCCACAGGGACCGGTATCGCCCATCTCCCAGAAATTATCCTTTTTATTTCCATTGATGATCCGCCCTTTGGGAAGGTATGCCTCCCAATAGGCGGCAGCCTCGTCGTCCCGCTCCAGTTGCTCCTCTGCAGCACCCTCGAAGACGGTGACATACAAACGGTTCTTATCGAGCTTAAGCACTTCCGTCAGATACTCCCATGCCCAGGCGATCGCTTCTTTCTTGAAATAATCTCCGAACGACCAGTTACCCAGCATCTCGAACATGGTGTGGTGGTAGGTATCGTGTCCCACCTCCTCCAGGTCGTTGTGCTTGCCGCTCACTCGAAGGCACTTCTGTGAATCGGCTACCCGCGGATATTTCACCGGGGCATTCCCCAGGATGATATCTTTGAACTGGTTCATGCCGGCATTGGTAAACATCAGCGTGGGGTCATCCTTGATCACCATCGGCGCCGAAGGCACAATGTGGTGTTCTTTCGACTGAAAAAAGTCTTTATACGACTGGCGAATCTCTTTGGAAGTCATCATACAAATTTATGTTACACGTAAAATAGTGTGGGGTAAGCGGAAGAGGGTTCAAAACGACCGCATCCGGCGTAATCTTTTCGCCTCATATCTTCCCACGACCTTTTACTCTCTATTTTTATTCGAAACAAAGTGCAAAAATACAGGAAAAACTTCGTATCCCCAAGTGTATGAATAAAAACCACGACAGTTCTGCTTTGTGTATCCAAACGAAACTCTCCGGATCGGCTGAGCATGATAATAAGAAGAAAAAAGTTTGTCTTTCCCCCGAATAGTCGTACTTTTGGAACGTTTAATCAGATTATATGTCGGCGATAAATATTGAAAAGTGTCCCCTTTGCGGCAGCCCGGATTTAAAAAAAGTTTTTGACGTTGTGGATCACTTCTCAAGCGGTGAATCTTTTCCGGTCTGTGATTGCAGAAGCTGCGGATTTCGCTTCACCAATAATTTTCCTTCGGAGGATCTTATCGGTAAATATTATGACTCACCGGACTACATCTCTCATTCGGATAGCGACAAAGGAATAGCCAATAAGCTTTATCACCTCACAAGAAGATATATGCTGGCCGAGAAGGCCAAGCTGGTTTCTCGCTACGCAGGGGGTGAACCCGGCAGGTTGCTGGATGTAGGATGCGGAACCGGATACTTCCTGCAGACTGCCAAGGAAAAAGGTTTTACCGTTACCGGCATCGAGAAAAATGAGCGGGCCAGAATGCATGCTATCACCCGTTTCGGATTGGATGTCAAAGACGACAAAAGTTTTTTTGATATTGCAGACGGATCATTCAATGTGGTCACACTCTGGCATGTGCTTGAACATCTGGAACACCTGAATGAGAGCATAAAAAAGGTTCGTGACATTCTCACTCCCGATGGCATCGCCGTGATGGCACTGCCGAACCATCAGGGTTACGACGCACGGTTTTATCAGACTTCCTGGGCTGCCTACGATGTACCGCGGCATCTCTGGCATTTCTCCGCCAACGCCATTGAAAAAATGCTCAATAAGCATCGTCTGAAAATCATGGATATACGGCCCATGCCTCTGGATGCCTTCTACATATCCCTGTTGAGTGAAAAGTACAGGGAGAGCAACACGCTAGTACGATATGGAAGAGCATTTATGGTGGGAATTGCCGGTTATCTCTGTTCTTTGCGCAACGTGGAACAGTCGAGCTCACTGATTTATATCGTTAAAAAAAAATTGATGTTGTAGGTGCGGCGAAGGACAAAAATATTTGTCGATTCTTTTGAAAAAAAGTATTTTTGAATGTTCACCCAACACTGAAAACAGAACTCCATACCTCTACAGGTGTAACGATTGTTCCGAAGGAACGGGAAACTGATTGCTGACTACTGAAAACTGACAACGAAAATTATGGGCAAACGAAAAAAACCAATCCAATTTGAAGAGAAGCGACTCTTCTACTCCATCCAGGAAGTAGCCGCCCATTTCGCGGTAAATGTCTCCCTGTTACGTTTCTGGGAAAAAGAGTTCGAGAATATCCGTCCACGTAAAACAGCCGGCGGCACCCGCCAGTATACGCGGGAGGATGTTCGGGAAATAGAGATTGTATATCATCTCGTAAAAGAGAAGGGGATGACCCTGGAGGGTGCACGACAGACTTTGAAATCAAAAAAGGATGAGGAGATAAAACGTGCTGAGGCAGTAGCGAGGCTTACAGAAATAAAAAAAGAACTGCTCCTGCTCGAAGAGGAGTTCGATCAACTACACGCACATCAGAAATACACAAAAAAAACCACGGAAGAATAAAAACGTAATGAAAAAAATTCTAGTCTTGCCTTTCATCTTCTTGGCAGCTTTTGTCTTTGCAGAAAATTGTGTACCGGTAAAGACGGGAGCAGAGCTTACCGATATTTATTTCCCCCTGCTGAAAGGAAAACGGGTGGCGGTGATGACCAACCAGACCGGCATGTCAGGCGATGTGCATTTGGTGGATATGCTGATTGGGAATGACATTAATTTAGTGGGAATTTTCTCTCCCGAACATGGGTTCCGCGGCACCGCCGACGCAGGTGAGCATGTATCCAGCTCGGTGGATGAGAAGACCGGCATCCCCATCTGGTCGCTCTACGGCAGCGGTAGCGGAAAACCTGCAGCCGACAAAATGAACGCGTTCGACATCCTGCTCTTCGATCTGCAGGATGTGGGACTCCGTTTCTATACCTACTACGCCAGCATGGCACGGCTAATGGATGCCTGTGCGGAGCACGGCAAAAAAATGATCGTGCTCGACCGCCCCAACCCCAACGGCATGTATGTGGATGGACCTATCCTCGACATGAAGCATAAGTCGGGTGTGGGTTGGCTGCCCATCCCCGTGGTGCACGGCATGACACTGGGCGAGCTGGCGTTGATGATCAACGGCGAAGGATGGCTGCCGGGGGGCAAGGTGTGCGATGTAACGGTCATACCCTGCAGAAATTACACCCACCAGACGCGCTACAAACTGCCCATCGCTCCATCGCCCAACCTGCCCAATACCCACGCCATCTACCTTTACCCCTCTACCTGCCTCTTTGAGGGGACAGTGATGAGCCTGGGCAGAGGCACCTCCTACCCCTTCGAGGTATATGGACACCCCGGCTACCGCGGGTCGGACTTCTCCTTTACCCCACGGAGTGTGCCGGGAGCGAAAAACCCACCACTACTCAACCAAAAATGCTACGGCGTTGATCTGCGAGCTATGCCCGACGAACAGATTGTTCAAAACGGCTTCGACCTTTCCTATGTGATCGATGCATACCATAACCTGAACATGGGCGACAAATTTTTCACCTCGTTTTTTGAGAAGCTGGTCGGTGTGGATTACATTCGTAAAGAGATCATCGCCGGGAAAACGGCAGAGGAGATCAAAGCAAAATGGTTTTGCGACGTGGTAAAGTTCAAGCAGCAACGCAAACCCTACCTGCTGTATCAGGAATAATTCATCATCCTGCTACTTCATTTCCTCTGACTCCTCCTATTTTAATTTTACGTTGTGAGTGTGAACCTATTTCAGGACGAGACAGGTCAATCTTTCATCCATTTCTTCAATCGGGTCAGTGCTTCAATATAATAATAATCGGCATAATTGATCGATGCGTTTACTTCCGAACCATTGGGTTTATGGCCCACGGAACGAAGTAGAAAGGCCGAGTTTGTTTCTCCGCTTCGATACTCAGGCGACGAAAGGGACATCAGCATTTTTAGCGCTGCATCCCGATATTCTTTTGCTTTTGCGGGTGTATCTTCCAATTGCGCCAGTTCGATGAGTGCAGATGCCGTAATGGCTGCTGCTGATGCATCTTTGGGTTCGTCGGGTATGTTGGGAGCATCGAAATCCCAGTAAGGAACATAATCTTCGGGTAACCGTTTAAGATAAACATCCGTTACTTTTTCAGCAAATCGAAGGAATTTTTTGTCCCTGGTCTCCCGATATACCATCGTATAACCATAAATCGCCCAAGCCTGGCCACGTGCCCACATTGTTTCATCGGCATAACCCTGATGCGTGATCCCTTTGATGAAATGCCCGTCGATGGTATCGTAGACCACAACATGGTAATTGCTGCCATCCTCCCTGAACTGGTATTTCATGGTTGTTTCGGCATGCTTTGTGGCAATATCATAAAGTTCTTTGTTCCCACCGTTTGCAGCAGCCCAATATAACATTTCAAGGTTTAACATATTATCCATGATGGTGTTGTGCGGCCAGTTATTCGGCTCCACTTCACGGGGCCACGAAAGGATCGTACCTGCTCTGGGATTGAATAATGTAGCCAATGTGTCGGCAGCGTTCAGGATAATCTGCTTGTATTTTTCGTCTCCCGTCAGCCGGTATCCATTTCCATAGCTGCAAAACAATTGAAAGCCCAGATCGTGGTCGTACGCGGGAAGGGTGGTCAATGGTTCCAATATATCGGTGTAATGCCTGGCCGCGTCCAGCACTTCTTCACTTTTCGTATTTTCGTAGTCGTACCACAATATACCGGGCCAGAAGCCGGCTGTCCACTCTTCTATCCTGACGGGAACAAGATTCCAGTCGGATTGTCCGGACAGGATGTTCCGTGGCATCATGGTGCTGTCGCCAATTCGACTTAATGATTTGTTAATTTGCCTTTTACAGTAATTCAATTCGCTATCCACATCGAAAGTATGATTGGCTACTTTCGGTGTACACGCACAAAAGGAAATGGCCATCACCAATCCCGACATCACATTCTTGATTTTCATTCTTGTCGCTAAAAAAATTATTATCTATTTATTTTCATTCTCTATTTTTCTACGTTGAACCAGTCTGCGTCAACCCAGGAACGACTTGTTCCCCGCTCCTTATTCAGGATGAACAAACCGGTTTTTGCACCGATCCATTTACCCTGACGTGCTTTGAATGTTTCGGGAAACGATTGGAAACTCTTTCCATCAACACTATAGGCAAATGTGCAGATACCTCCATCGGCAACTTGTATCCGTAGCCAGATTTCCACACTGGGTATAAGAGTCTTATAATTGTATATCTCGTTGACTTTTATCTTTTTCAGGTCGTTTGTCGAAACTGTTTTTTCGGATGTACCCTGCTCTGCTTCTTTACAGATAGTATAGGCCACGGCGTAGCTTTCTTTTGTTTTTACCAGAGCAATGTGTGCATAATCCCATCCCATCATGATCAATCCTGCCTTATCACCTTCGTTCAACAGTACGGCCGACAGTTTCGTGGTAGCTGTAAACACGGGAGCGGGAAGTTTTTGAAGCAACAGATTGGGAATATCCCAAAAATTGACAAAATTCTCGGGATAGTATTGTCCATACATACGCAAATAGCCATTTGATGAGGGAAATGCCCAGGCTTGTTGCGGATTGGCATGCCAGGTCCATTGCAAACCTAGCTTGGGCGAGTTGAATTCATCACTCTCTACAGGTGTTTCCACCGGATAAGCAGATCCCACGTCCGGTTTTTTGTATGTCCGTACCGGTTCTCCGACATGATTTTCATCATTGATTCCCATTACAGGCCAACCCTCTTTCCACGTAACCGGCTGCAAATGAGCAACACGTCCGTAAGCACCCTGATCCTGAAAATGCAGAAACCACCATTCGCCAGTCTGCGTTTCTACCAGTCCTCCCTGATGAGGGCCGTTAATAATGGTTCTTCCTTGTGCCAGTACGGTTTTTACTTCATAGGGTCCATAAATGTTTTTTGACCGTAAGGCCAGTTGCCATCCCATCTCCACCCCGCCAGCAGGTGCAAGCAGGTAATAATAGCCATCTTTCTTGTAGAATTTTCCTCCTTCTACGGTATGGTTTATACCGTCGTTACCATCGAAGAGCAATGTCTCTTCACCGATTACCTTTGTACCGTCGGCATTCATTTCACAAACAGTTATGATGCTGTTCAAACCCGCACGGCTTCCCGCCCAGGCATGTGCCAGATACACTTTCCCGTCGTCGTCAAAAAGCGGGCTCGGGTCGATACGTCCTTTGCCCGGAAGGAGAAGGATCGGCTTATCCCAGGTACCGAGTATATCTTTTGTCTTTACCACATAGATACCGAAATCGGGATCGCCCCAATAAATCATGTATTCTCCTTCGTGATACCGGATACAAGGAGCCCAAACGCCCCTACCGTGTTGCGGTTTGTTGAAAAAACCTTCGGGAACACCATCCAGCTTCAGATCCTTTAATGCGTAATTGACAATCTGCCAGTTGATCAGATCCCTGGAATGCAATATCGGCAGACCGGGCACACAATTGAAACTCGATGCGGTCATAAAAAAATCATCGCCCATACGGATCACATCCGGATCGGAGTAATCGGCATAAAGGACCGGATTCTGGTAAGTCCCGTCGCCCTGATCAGATATCCATACTTTCGACTGGTACTGTGCATTTGCCTGCATACCAACCAACAGGCATATCATGATAATACCATTTCTCATAGCTTTATCTTCTGATAAGTAGTTACATTCATTTTCCTTTTTGTTCCGTTTGCCCGTATAATTGAGACAGGTTTATCGCAGGTAAAATAGTACTCTCCGTTTTTATATTCCAACACCGCATTCGTTTTCTCTGCCGAAGTGATGCAAAATCCTTTTCCCTCAACAGAGACTCCGTTACCCATGAAGAGGGTGAAATCACTCCCTTTCTCACTGACCACTGCATAGGTTGCATTTGCCGACAAGCCGTTATAGGATACTTTTTCCTCTTTTACCGATGAGAAAATATAATCGGTGCGTCCAGATTTACTTTTTACTGCCAGACCGACAAAATCGGGCGAGATGCTTTGCTTATTGTCAGGGTCAAATGAGGTAATTACATCAATTGAAGCTCCCTCGTTTTCCGTCGTGGGTTCGAATATGGAAACAAAGGGATGATCCCATGCTTCGCCATGCTGGCGGGCCGCAATGGTGAGGTACGGTTCCTTATCAACCTCATACGGAAATCCATGATTGCCACGAAATGCCTTACAGGGCGGCGCCTTGATGGAGAATACCTCACGCCCCTCATATCCTTTCATCCACAGGTTCATATATACATTATTCCCATCCGGAAAACTCATTTTCCATATCGCCCGATAATCATCGGCTGTTCTTGCCGACTGCTTATCCCACATATAATCCAGTGCAAACAGATGCCCTCCGGCAAAACCCATCTCATTGCTCGGCTGCAGGTCCAATGCATTTCCTTTTATATCACGGATAAAAAGTTCCTGACCGAGATTATGATAAAAGTAATCGTGAAATTTATCGTCGCCCCGTTGTTTTTTTGAACGAAATATGTCTACATAATATCCGGTATTATCGCCGGTGCTGACAATACTCAGGAGCCGATTCTGATCGCTGCGGCTTTCGGGTTCAATAAAATAAACCTCCGAGTAGGTTAGTTCAGGATAATAGCCTTCTTTTCGACCGGATTGAGGATAACTGGCAAGGAGGTCGAACGGATGATTACTCAGCATCTCCGGATATTTTGATATGCCGTCCACCATCACCGTGTTGTGCGCGGGAAATTGCGAGTAATACTCCAGATAGGGCTTTTCAAAGTAGGATGAACCGATGCCCGATTCAGCTCCCAACACGTATCCTTTGCCATACAGCTCCATGGCAATGCCATTTGAATGCGCATGGTTGCCGTAGGAGGCATATTGCGAAATCATCAACCCCTTCTGTTTGTCATCGTATTTATTACGTTGCACGAACCAGCTCACGTTGGGCGCATAAAATGTTGGCGTGATATAATCGGTCAGTATGCCCTTTGCAATGTTCTTGTCGGGTGAAACCGGTTTTGCCGTAAAGAAAGAAGCGACTTGTGCCGGGAGGTTTTGTGATTGTCCGCCTAGTTGTTCCACATGCTGATCAAATAGTCGCCACATCTTCGTAAAAAGTATCTCATCCTCCCGGTTGCCATATTTCCGGGCCAAATTGATCAACCCTGCAAAAGCTTCCGTATTGATCCCTCCGTAGTAGGTATCACCGAACGCTGATATCATGTTGTTCGGGAACAGATATTGTGGCAATACTTCTACTGCCTTTTTCATGACAGGCGTATAAGTCAACAGGTTCTGGTTGAAGGTATTGTCATAATCTCGTATAAAATTCACCAGATCGCGTGTCACACCCTGTGCATAGCCGGGGCATTCGTTCCAGATTCCGGTATTGTCATCATATCCGTATTTCAGGAAATCGGAAAGAGACCAGTGGCGGGCAGATGTACGGTTCAGAATATAATCGATGTAATATTCACGCCCTTTACCGTCGGCATAATGGTGATTGTCTTCAAGCACCATGCCCACATTCAATATGAATTTGGACTTGTGCAGGTTCCAGTTATTGTGTGGCACTCCATTCTGAATGGAAATATCGATCCATTTCTTGAAGGTAACGGCATAATGCTGGATGAGATCCGGATGATTCTTTTCAATATACGCATAGAGAAAATCGTAGGTATACGCCAGCTCGTTGAGGATACGCTCCTGAATGACTTCGAAAGTGGACAAGCCGACAAGCGTTTGGGCATGACCGTTACCCAAATCAACGGGTTCGTTCCGATAATACATACCCATCATGTAGGTGTTGAATATATCGAACGCAAAACGGGCATATTTCTCCTCTCCGTTGATCCAATAAACAAAGGATGCATCTTTTGCCAGGCGCATGATCTCTTCATTCACACTTTCGATGGAACTGCCCGACACATTCGATTGCTCCGACCATTCCAGAGGGTTGCCTTCTTTTGCCGTATTATGGAAATAGACACCTTTGGTATCATCCATATAAGGAACAATATCCTCTAATTTAGGCCGCTTAATAGGTGAACTCACGCCACGTGTACTACCGAAACGGACGGTGGGTACGGGCGCCTCCCCGTCGGCATGGGAATAAATGCCCCCATTGATATATACCTGGGTAGCTTTGCTCTTCCAGTACATCATTAGTCGGGAATACATCCAGTCGGGTTGCTGTTCTGTTTTTTCCACATATGGGTCGATACGTTTCAGAATTCCCGCCATCACGTTTTCCGCCCACTCTTCGTTTTTCATCAGTTGCTTAACCGTTTCTCTCTGCCCGTTGGTCGTCATCAGTCGTGGATGACCCTGCGGAAGATTTTCGGGCAACGGGATTGTACTCTGTGTTGTGACAGAAGTACAACACAAGATGGCAATTATGATTGTCCCTATCGTTTTCATGCTGCTCTATTTTAATAAGTTCCAATATACGACGTACCGCTGGTGATGTATCTTATAAAGCGGTTCGAGACGAATATTTTCATTCAATACATGAAACACTAATTTGTCATTGTCCGAAGGCTTGATATACCGGTTCAAGTCCTTCTTGTCGAGCTTCAATACCGTCGTCAGATTGGCAGGAACATGGTAATCATAGGTATAGTAATCGTTATGCCGATGCGGGTCGGAAAATGGTGCTGGAGCATGCATGCCCTCGGTACCCATCGCACCAGCCAATACAATCGGACCGTACTTCACTGCAAAGACATCGGGATTGTCATTGGCTTCGGCAACCTGCAATGACATCGGATAATCAATTTCTATTTTATCTCCGTTTTTCCAGGTTCTTTCCACCACGATATAGCTTGAAGGCGATTGCTTTACGCTTATCTTCTTACCGTTTACCTTTACCTCCACATTTTGTGTCCATGCAGGATATCGAATCTTTATCGCCAGTTTCACCGGTTTTTCGGCTCCTATATTCATGTTTATTTTACCGTCTTGTGGAAAATCTGTTTCCTGTCGTACTTTCAATCCTTTTTCTTCCCACGTCAGTTCGGACGGAATAAAAAGGTTCACGTACAACGCATCGTCAGCACGGTAATAGATGGCTTCACCATATTTGGCATGATTCTCAAAACCGGTACCTACACAACACCAGAAAGAGTGTTCCGGTGTACTGTACACCTTGTGTGCACCGGACAGTAACGGTAAGAAATAGGCGACCATCCCCGATTCGGGGTCCTGTTGCCCCAGGATATGGTTATAGAGTGCCGTTTCGTAATAATCGGCATACTTAGGGTCGGCATCCCAACAGAACAGGTGGCGGGTCAGTTTCAGCATATTGTTGGTGTTGCAAGTTTCCTGCGTGTAGCCGGTCAGATATTTTGAAATGCTATCCGGAGCAATGAATTTTTCTTTCTGGCTGTTTCCTCCCGTACAGAAAGTTTGATGGTCAACAACACTACTCCAGAAAAAAAAGGCAATATCTTTGGAACGTGTATCGGCCGTTATTTCGTAATTGCGGGCCTCTCCGATCACTTTAGGAATGAATGTGTTGGCATGCTTGTTTGCCAGATTATTTTCTTTTCGAGCCAGGGGGTCAATGACGTCGGCATGATAGAAAAATTCCGCCAATTTTTTATGTTCGGGATTACCCGTGATGGAATATAAGTTGTAGAACGCCTCGTTCACTCCACCAAACTCGTTACGGATCATCAGTTTCCGTTGTTCTTCACTTAATGGCATCAATTTGTCGCAGGCCCATTGAGCCATTTTGGTCACAATATCCAATGCTTTCTCATTGTCGCAATAGAGATACTGGTCAATCAGGCCCGCGTAAATTTTATGCAGTGTGTACCAGGGAGCCCAGACACGCTGTCCGGCAATGTTACGGTTGATCAGATTTTCCGGATAAGCACTCAGATAGCCGTTATAGCCGTTTTCCAACAGCACATTCTGTACTTCTCCCAATCCATTAACCAAGCTATCGGATTTCAGTTTATATGCCTTATCGCCCGTAGAAGCGTATAGATAAGACAATGCAGACAAAATATGCCCCGTGGAATGTCCACGCAATTCACAGTCTAATGATTCCCATCCGCCAAGCTTTTTCACGAAAGAATATCCTCCTTCGAGTCCGGCATATGCGCCTGCGGAAGTACGGAAGCTATGTAGTAAACGATCTGTACCCAGCGACATGATCCATTTCGAATCACGTTCCATATTTTGCCTGAACGGAGAATCGAGTAAACGGACATCCTTTAAATCGAAGGCGTATGCTTTTACTTCTCCCTGCAAAGGCAATGTTATCTTTTCCTCGTGCTGACCGGGATAAACCGATTGCGCCATTGCGGCCGCGAAAAAAACTGTTATACAAAGAAAGGTTAGTACTGCTTTATTCATTGTTTTATCTTATTTCGTTTTCTACATTGGCAAGTTGTGAATCTGGAATGGGTCACAAAATAACGCCAGACGAGCACTTCAGTTACATGCCTTACTTGATTCACTTTGTTACATAAAAGCTGCGTTCCACAGGTTCCGCGGATTGTATTTTATCTTTCAAACCGTACTGCCATGCTACTACCGTAACTTTTAACGGGTATTTGGCCCGGGGGGGAATTGGGGTAAAAACCAGCTTGTTTCCCGTAATTTCGGCAGGTCCTTCCTTCACGTAATAGGATACATCCAAACCTTGGTCACTCACGGCATCCAGTATTATCCATTCCGTTCCTTGCGACACATCCGCCAGTCCGGGAAACAGGATATACTGTCTTTCACCTTTTGTCAAAGGGAACGGAATTTTTAAATAGATTTGTTGAACCGCACTTTTATACGTGTTATCTGCCGGGCCCTGTGCATAAAGACATATCCCACCGGTCCGTTTTATGTTATTGAATCCCATTCTATAAAAGCGTAATACAAAAGTGGTGTCATTTACTTTCTCCACAGGGCCATTCACCTTGTGTATCTGTATTTTTCCCTTGGAGTGATCTTGAGCCGGTTTTGAATGCCGGGCATCCGAATAGACCGCCGAAAGAGTAAAGGTGAGGTCATTGCCAATATTTGGCGTAAAGTCGTATTGAGAATGGCTGTCTTCATCGAAATCGAGCCACTTTCCCTCTGAAAGGAAGCTGATATACTGTTTTTTTCTATCGGGAATCTCTTTATAATAATTCTCTGTCACCTCAGCCATTTCTTTGTCGAAATACCAGAAAGCATCGTGTTTATCTCCTTTATAATCGGTATACGCTGCAGGATTCGATCGTTTTTGCCGGTTTTCATGCCAACGTTCGGCAAGCCATCCCTTTTTGGGGTCCAGTTTTATCAGCTCTGCGGGTTCATCCAACGATTGATTTTCCGGCAACCGGTATTGCGCCGCCTTTCGCAGGAAGAGCGTGATATAATCCACGACCTTGTCCGACACGTCGAAATGCCCTTGTCCCCGATCACCCAAAAAAGAGATACAACTTTCGGGGTACATCATTCGAAAAGCCAAGGCCGGATTCACGCGCGCTTCCCACCATTCATATTCCCCTTCTATCATCAGTCCGGGGATGCCGTCAATATTCCGTGTCCTGCCCCATTCGAGATTTTCCCCTCCATATCCAGTCAGATTCGTCCGGGGGGCATCGCCTTTATAAGAGACGACGGCCAATGTCCGCATGGGATTCCAGGCTGCAAAATTCCACGGGAAAGTGGCCATGGCCGAATGGCCTAAAGGAACTATCGGTGCATATCCGATCTCGTGATAACCGCTTGTCTCTGCCAGATCTGCCAGCATCTTGTCAAAAATATCCTGGCAGCCGTTTGTAACATCCCACTGATAATCGATTCCGGGGGCAATCCATATGATGCCAAAATCAAGTTCCGACATCGCCTCCCGGAATCGGGGATGATCGAAAAGCGTCTCTTCACACATATTCTGCTGGCTAACCACAACCGCTTTTACTTGTTTGCAATCGGGGGGAATCCATAAAAAAGCATCGGGATGATCTTTTGTTTCACTGGAAACGTAGCCATCGAGCTTCACCGACCACTGGTATACACCGGCTTTCGTTGAAACAGTGCATAACAAGAGCAACATCAAGAGCAAACGATATTTTTTCATGCGATGTTACAACAGCTGATTTTTCCGGTATCGTTTGTATCTTTTCAACTCTTCCTTGCCGGCTGGTGTAAGATGAATTGCGCATCCGCCGCTTGCTTTCAAGTGAAACGACAGGTCGGTATGACTATCTACAATCACCCGTGTGACACGGACATTCGTTCTTGTCTGCACCGTTTCGTCATCCGTATACAGATTGGCAACATATTTCTTCCCGTTATCTAAAAAGCTGAGCGAGGTGCTGATTTTTCTCTCCTCGTTGTTTGTCAGCGATCCTACAAACCATTCTTCCCCACTTCTTCGGGCAATGGTCACATACTCTCCAACTTCACCATCCAGCACTTTGGTATCATCCCATACGGTTTTCACCTTGTCGAAAAACTCGATTTCCGGTCCTCCCTGATAAGCCGAGGGTTGGTCATACCAGTACAAAAATTGCAAGGGACTGTAATATACTGCCGCCATGGCCAGTTGATGCGCATGGGTCGTTTTAAGACGCTTATCATAGTAACAGATGGTGTAGTCTGCAGCTCCCGACAAGAAGCGGGTGAAGGGCAAAATAACATTATGGGTGGCATCGGGAAATTCTTCATTTCCTCTGATACCCTCCTGCGTCAGCAGATTGGGATAAGTACGGCTGAACCCTGTGGGGCGGTATTCATCGTGAATATCGACCATGATCTCATATTCAGCGCATTTTCGGATGGCATCATGCAACCAGGTGGACCAATGTTGATTGCCGATTTGCACAAAACCGAACTTGATTCCTTTTAATCCCCATTTCCGATAAAGCGGAAGTAGTTCGTCCAACTGCTGTACCAGTGCACGTTGGTTGACGTACACCCATACGCCGATTCCTTTAGATGTCGCGTAATTGATCAACTTCGGCATATCCAAATCACGATTATCCGCGACAGAAGTGGCGTCTGAACTCATCAACACTTCGGAGCCATACCAACCGGAATCAAGATGGATGTATTGCAAGCCACGTTCTGCAGCAAAGTCGACGCACTTTATCGCATCGGCCTGGGTAAGCCTCGTAACACGAATTACCTTGCCGGGGTTGATCCATGAGGTCTCTTTGATCTCATTCTCTGGATTCAGGTTCATGACAAGATTATTATTCTCAATCAGTTCAGTTGCTTTTTCGGCTGACATGATTACGCGCCAGGGCGTGGCATAGGGGGTAATGACATCTACCGAACTGTACAACGAAGTCTGTAAGGTATTCTCTTTTACCAAACGGAATTTCATGCGGGCATAATCAACCATATCCGCCTCCAGCAGTGCAACTGTCAACCCGTTGGGCAGCTTCATCGTCAGGGGACGCTCACTTTCATCTTTCCAATCGTTCAAGGACAGTAGTTCATAAGGCCCTTGTGCCCAACGTTCATAATACGCCGATGTACGTTCAGGCAGGGTAAACTGTGTCTGCTCTCCCACAATATGGAGAAACAAACCGTTGGTGGCCTCGGGAAAGAAATAACGGAAAGCAACACCTTCATCGTAAGCCCTGACAATGAAATTCATATAATAGTACTGTCTTTTGTCGTAGGCTTGTCCGTGTCCGGCCGCAGAGGCGGTTGAATTACCTTCCGTTTCCGGAGCACCTCCTTTTTGAAACTTCAGCACCAGTTCGTTGTAATGATCTTTAACTTCCTCTCTTTCACCATAAACCGGGCGCCATGTTTCATCAACTGTTTTGTCTTCGACAGCGGTGAGCGAAAGATTTTCACCCCATAGCTTACTGGTATCATTCGGAATTGCCAACGCCGATTCGAAAAGTTGATTCTCGATGAGCAGGCCGAGCTCAGATTCTTCAATCACTGTTTTTCCTTTATACGACAGCGTATAATACATCTGCTTGCGTTCGTCGGGAAACTGTTTCTGGTAAAACGTGAAAAGATAATGGCCATCGGGCGAAAGAAGCTGTTTCCTGGTATCTTCCAGGATAGACTGCGCTCCGGCTTTAGGCAGGGCTGCTATCAATAGCAAGATAAATATACATTTTCTCATCATGGGAATAGGATTATTTCATTTAATTACTCAATAAACGAGACCCCTTTAACATGTTCTCCGATAAAAATACGCGCCATATCACTGGTTTTATACCAGGCCGGTTTACCCGGCATATTGTCAGTAATAAGTCTTCCGTTTATTTTCAGGTTTTCGAAGGTGACATTTTTCACCATTCTGTCGCTGTTGTAACCTGCAACGATCGATAATTCAGCATTACTGCCATTATAATTTATATTTTTAAAATGCACGTTTTCGATTCCCATACCGGGGGCTTCGCAATATTTTTCATTATAAAAGATACGGATGTTAAAGAGTTGCCCCTGACGGAAATCTTCAATTCTGATATCTTCAAACAGCACGTTGCGAATGATGTTGTTGTCACCACCATTAATGGCAAGACAACCCTGATAATCGAGCTGTGCTTCCTTGTGATCCAGAATGTCAATGTTCCGATAGACCAGGTCCTCAATAATATCAAAGTTTTGTGCATTGCCATGTATACCAATCATGATGGGGTGCGCCACATCAGCCCACAGGGTAGAATTTTCCATCACAATATTGCGGCACCCCCCTTCGAACCCTTTTCGTGTAGCATACACCGTTGTACAGTCATCTGAATTGCGGCAGAATACACGATCAAAAAAGACGTTGTTACTGGCAAAAACATTCAGACCATCTCCCCATCCATAGTAGCTGATACTTTTCACATTCCGGATGGTCACTCTGTCCGAGCCTCCCGTTGCACACTGTGTGGTAAAGATTCCCTCCACTCCGATATTCTTCGAGTTGGCAATATGTACGCCCATTTTGACGGTATGTTCCACCATGCCGCTGCCTATCACGTTTACATTTTCGGCATTTTGTATCAGCAACTGTCCCCGAAGAATGGCTCCCCCGTCAATATAGACTGTCTTGTTGGAAGGAACTTCGAATTTGTTGTCCTCGAATTCATGGATACCGGGGCCAAAGAATATCACATCCGGATCGTTCCTGTCCGGTATATTTTCTATCATCGGGTTGGCAAAGAGATGCAGATTATGGAAAATATCATCATTTACTTCTACCGATAGATTACGTGGCTGATCCAGTTTAAAAGTCAGTCTGTTTCCTTCAACTGTTGGTTCTATTCCATAAGAAAGGGGTCTAATTCTGGTTTTTCTAATAGGTCCGTTGTTGAACGTAACAGACACTTCCACTTCTCCCGAAAAATCGAAATAAGCCATAGATGCCTCTTCCACATGATGTTTTGTTTCGCGGACTTCGTCTACTTTTATAAGGTGGTTCGGCACCTCCATCCACTCTTTACCGGCTTGCCTAACACGAACTGAAAAATTCTGGTTAAGTAACGCACCCTGTGGAGCGGTATATGTTACCAGTTTGTCATATGAATATAAAGAGACTGAAAATATTAACAATAAGAATAGTATTGTTGCAAACTTAACATTCAAAACATCTCTTTTCATAATACATCCACTTTATCGTGATCAAAATTTAGTGAATTAAACTAATCCAATGCAAACATCAAAGTTCCAAAACCGAGATGATCATATCCCCCACTGTTAGGCCCGTAGTCACCACCTCCTCCTTCGGGTTGAGTCTGCTGTACACCCATTGCGGTATAGGTTGCTGCCAATTTTTTCACTTTTGTGTAGTGATAGTAAGCCGCTGTCCAAATTGGGCGTACTCCCCCACGACCGGACGAACTAATAGCAGTATGAGTCTCGGATTGTGCACAGTTGACCGCATAATATCGTGTATATGCTTCGAAAGGAACATCAAGTTGAGCAACATTATATTTTGCAGTGTATTCAGTAGCTTTTAAGACTCTGTTGTTATCCAATCCATAAAAGTCGTCTCCCTGGTTCCAAGTCAACTTGCAAATTGTGCCCAACAAACCTATTACCATCAAAGAATGCCCTTGATCTCTACCACTTTCCTGTAATTGAGCTAATCCGGCGTTTTCATCTTTAAAAACATGATTGATGGCTTTGAAAAAATTGCCGTTACCATTTCCTTTTTGTAAATAATTAACCGCATAATTATACATGCTTCGGTTATCTGTCAAAACACTGATTGCAATCACTGATGCAAGATTGCAAAGATCCCAATTAGCCCAATAATGCGAGTCACAAGTTCCCCAATGCGATTTTAAAAAATCCATATTCAGATTGTAAAAAACATCTATCATCCATTGCTTGTACGATTCTAAATCTTTTACTGCCCAACCTGCATAATCTCTTAATAGCTCTGCGGCTATGGCGAACTGATATCCATAAATACCAGCTGCCAAAGCAGTATTTGAATTACCGCTAATTCTTTCACAGGTGCTTGCCCATGAATTAAGAATATTGATCCCTGCTTGTGCAAATGAGTCATCACCACTGATTCTCCATCTTAACGCCAATTGATAAGCTGCTGCAGCATCGTTCATTGCCCGACTATAATTATCAGGCTCCGGTTCTTCACGACTATTACCGCCTCGAATCAATTTCACAACGGGATTTGCTTTCCATGTAGCTTGGGCCCTGGGATTGCTGGTAAGTTTATTCCAACCGGACAGCCATGGCTCTTCACCTGCTGATATCTTTTGACGAACGCGCTTGAAATCTTCTTCGGTATGTAAACCTCCCCGCTTCATTGGAACAGAGGGTGTCAACGTATCAATATATGTCATCTCAGGATCTGGGTCAGGACCAGGAGGAGTAACAGATGAGCCTTCTTCATTATTCCCAGACTCTTTCGCGCACATGGTAAAACCGGTTAGTAACCCTATGATTAACAGAGACAGTGCCCTTGTTCTTATAATTGCAATTGTTTTCTTATTCATATTTTTATCTTCGTCAATGATTAATAGATCCAGCAATTGTCCAAATTCAGACTTGCTAAAAACACCATTGAGATCAATTAAGTACCAAATATTCAGTATTTAAGATCTGTATTTTCCTGTTTCACAATATATCACTTCGTCTATATTATATCCTTATTCCGGTAATGTAATGATCGGCGAAGGTATTATACCCCATTTTTTATTGGGTTTGGGACCAAGTTCCAATTCAAGTATACCGCCATTGGCAAATTCATGATGATAGAACCAACAACGATTCACCGGTTTATCATTAAGTTTGCTTTTTTGTATATACATGTTCTTTTCGGGATCATTTTTGGTTTGGATAATAAATGTTTTTCCCGGATAATAGTCATTATTCAGATATATAGTCACCTTTTCAAATAGAGGCGTCGTGATTTCATAAATAGGATTTGCAGCTGCGCCACCATTCATTTCAAACAGACCGATACCCATCAGTACACCCAATGCTCCCATCTGTCCCTGATCTTCGTCATCCTTATAACCTCCGTATGGTGTAATATCGTCATATTCATCTTTTACACGACGCACCCAATACTGCGTTAACCATGGTGCACCGGCATAATTAAACATATGTGCCATTCCGGTTCCGGGCTGGTTGCCATAATCAGTCCAATTTGCGTTTTCGTCCCGTTCTCGTGGATTTCGCAGGAACCCTTTCGAGGCTGACCGTTCAAAAGCTTTGTTAAGTCGATCAACAAAATGCTTGTTACCACCCATCAGTTGAATAATCCCGGCCATATCATGTGGTACAAAATAGGAGTAGATCGCGGCATTGCTCTCACAAAATCCTTTTAATGCCAGCGGATCGAATTCATCAATCCAGGAACCGTTTTTATTTCTGGGGTGAATATATCCCGATGCAGGATTCCAGAGATTACGATAGTTTTGTGAGCGTTTCATAAAGAAACGGTAATCCTCTTCGTTGCCCATTGTTTTGGCTATTTGTGCCAGTGACCAGTCTTGATAGGAGTATTCCATGGTCATCGCGGCAGAAGCCTCACTGTGGATAGTGACAGACGGCCGATCTTGTGGTACATAACCCAGGTCCACGTAATAATCCATGCCTCCACCTGTGGCTCGTTTACGGTGTTCGTATCCTGAATGGTCGCGCGTACCGCCCGGGAAAGCGTTCTTGCGCAATCCTTCATACATGAGCTCGGAACTGTAATTACGAATACCTTTGTTATAGGCCGTAGCGAAAAATGGAGTGGAAGGATCGCCGATCATGACAAAGGTATAATTTCCTCCCGACGGCCCGCGTGGGATTAATCCTCCATTTTGGTACATATCTACCATCGTATTACAAAAAGCATCCATTACTTCCGGATAAGCCATCGACCAAAGAATATTAAGAGACCAGTGGCTACCCCACCAAGCGTCAAAATTGAGATGGGGGAAAAGAGGTTTCCCTTTATTATCTAACCGCACTTGGCGAACACGTGGATAATCACCCGTCATATCCATATATTTCCCGTCGATATCACTTAGTGTACGACGTCCAAGCAGCGCATGCCACAGGTCAGTATATAGTTTTACTTTCCGTTCGTAAGTACCGCCTTTCACTTCAATACGGCTAAGCATTTCGTTCCATTCATCATACGATTCCTGCTTTACTTTATCAAAATCCCAATGCGGTATTTCATCACGAAGATTCTTTTGTGCCTGCTCCACACTGACGTAGGAAATACCAACTTTGAAGCGGATAATTTCGCCTTTCGCCGTACTGTAATGAACTGCCATTCCTGAGTTATGACCCGATATACGTTCGGGATTGATTGATTTACGTACCAGGGTGCTGTCTTTCCACATCCGTATATCATTGAATGGTTTATTAAATTCCATATAAAAGTAAACTGGAGTGTCCTTTGGCCGTCTACCTGTACGTTCCATGATTTCGTAACCCGCAATCTCAGTATCAGTCACTTTCCAGGCCTCGGCGTGTGCTTTAGGACCATGTGCCAGGTAAGCACCGATATCTATCAGGATATAGGACTCGTCACTTTCTGGAAAGGTATATTGATGAAAACCTACTCGGGTGGAAGAAGTCAGTTCTGCCCATACATCATAATCCGAGAGGTACACTTTATGATATCCCGGTTTGGCAATTTCTCCTTCGTGGGTAAACTTCGATTGATAAATATCCATTCCTTTGTGCCCTTTGAATTCACCCACTGTGGGCATAACGGCCACGCCCGACATCTGCCAGGCATGAATATGACTGAAACAGCGAATATGTTCACTACCGTACAAATAACCCGAGTTCCATGAAGATTGGGTATCGGTATCTGGACTCAGGTTTACCATACCGAATGGTCTCGATGCCGAACTAAAGAAGAACCAACGTGATTTATAGCTATCGACAAAAGGATTTACCAGATCGACGGGTTTTTGCGCATAAAGTATCTGAGCACTAAGGCACAAAGACAAAAAGAGATATCTGACAAAATAATGCATGTTCGATTTAGATTTTATATCCTATTTCAATCAAGTATCTCCGTTATCATGATCGCTTGTCCGCCTGACGGCTGAAGATTTGCCTCAAGAACCGATTCATGAGTCACTTTTATCCTCTTTATACCAACCTTTGTACGTGTTTTAACTTTTGGATCATCTTCATAAATATGGGCAGTATAGGTTTTTCCCGGTTCAAGGAAATTAAGAGAAGTGAATAATTTGCGCGGTTCGGTATTGGTGATACTTCCTACAAACCAGTCTCTTCCGCTTCGACGTGCCATTGTAATATATTCTGCCGGTACTCCTTCAAGCACTTTGGTATCGTCCCAAACGGTAGGTACTTTATCAAAAAATTCCAGTTCGGGTTCATCCTGACTCTCTGAGGGCTTGTCGTACCAATAGACATATTGCAATGGACTGTAATAGATTACAGACAATGCCAACTGATGCGCAGGAGTAGTACTGAGTAAACGAGCTTTTACTAAACCTTGCGATTTTTCAGGAACATCTTTACCCGAGAAATCCCGACGATAATAACAGATGGTATAATCGGCTGCACCTTGTGTGAAACGGGTGAAAGGTAGGAGTGCGTTGTGTGTGGCATCAGGAAACTCTTCATTTCCACGGATACCTTCCTGGGTCATCAGATTTGGATAAGTCCGACTAAATCCTGTGGGGCGGTATTCATCATGTATATCGACAACTAATCCATACTTGGCACATTTTGCGACCGCCTCATGTAACCATTTGGTCCACAGATGAGAACCTACCTGAACAAATCCAAATTTTAAACCGTCTACTCCCCAGCTTTTATAAAGTGGCAATATTTCATCAAGTTGGTTTGATAAAGCTCGCTGGTTAACATATAAAATCACCTTTTTATTATTTTTTTTCGCATAAGCAATTGCTTCATGCAAATCGAATGCACCATATTTAGAGTTTCGGATCGAATCGAAAGCAACAGTGGTAGCATCCGACTTCCAGTTATTTTCCGGTCCATACCATCCTGAGTCGAAATGAATATACTGTAAATTCCTTTTTACTGCAAAATCAACAACCGCTTTTGCTCCTGCTGTTGACAGGGTAACCTCACGCATCACTTTTCCCGGTGTGATCCACCAAGGATTCTCTATAATGGAAGGAGGATTCAGATTCAACAGAATATCATTATTTTCAATTAGTTCACCGGCCTTTTTCGCTGCCATGAGAACGCGCCACGGAGTAGCAAAAGGAGCAATCTCGTCCACAGAACCATACATTACGTTATTGATGGTGTTGGGTTTGTCTCCCAAAGCAAATTTTGTTCTTACATAATTCACCACTCCCGCTTCGGTAAACAACAAATAATTATTTTCCGGCAGTTCCAAGACAAGCGGCCGCTCGCTTTCTCCCGGCCATCCATATAAAGGAAGCAACTCGTAAGAAGTTTGTGCCCGGGGAGTATACCAGGCTTTTGTTCCCTCAGGAAGGGTATATTGGGTATATTCATCGGTTATATGAAGATATTCTCCACCTGGAAAAATATATCGAAAAGCAACTCCCTCATCATATGACCGTATTTCTAGCTGTAATGTCCGTCTTTTATTATCATCAGAAACCAGATCAATAACACAACCATTATAATGATCTTTTACTACAGACCGTTCTCCGTATACAGGGTACCACGTCTGATTAACAGTATCCCGGCTTATATTTCCTATTTTTACATTTTCCTTCCATTCACCATTACCATTTATTCCTAATAGTGACGGATAAATAACCCGATTCCCGTTGAAATCGACAGTAAACCATAAATGGTTTTCTTGTTCAAAAACTTTTACAGCATACCTGCTGTCCGGCGATTGTAGTGAAACCTCATTCGCAAACAGGCTATAATAACTGAAAATCGACAGTATAAAAATTTTAATAATTCTCATATTCCTTTTTTTATATTTCTCGTATATAAATTGCAAAACCTCCACTGGGTAATGAGGATAAAAATAGTTTATCTTTATAAGTAACTTTCTTCTTATGCTCAACCATCACACCACTTCCGTCTGACTTATCCTCAAGCTTCTTTAAACGAATCAACGCCTCGATATAATAATAATCGGCATAAATTATTGAAGCATCGATTTCGTACCCGTTGGGTAAATTCCCGGTAGAATGGAGAAGAAAGGAAGTATTAATATTCCTACTCTGGTAATCAGCTGATGATAAGCTAATCAGTATTTTTTCTGCAGCGGAACGATACTTGTTACGTTCTTTACCCTCTGTCAACATAGACATCTCAAGTAATGCAGAAGCGACAATTGCAGCGGCAGAGGCGTCTTTTGGTTCATCAGGAATATTAGGAGCATCAAAATCCCAGTAGGGAATCATATCTTCAGGTAAGCGCTTCAAATATATATCTGCAGCTGTTTGAGCGGTTTTAAGAAAACGAGGGTCTTTTGTTTCACGGTAGGCCATAGTAAATCCATAAATTGCCCATGCTTGACCACGTGCCCACATAGAAGAATCATTATATCCTTGATGGGTAACCCCCTTTATAAATTCTCCGGTTAGATCATTATAGACAATCACATGATAACAACTTCCATCAGGACGAAAATGGTTATTCATTGTGGTTTCTGCATGTTTATAAGCTATGTCATAAAAATACTGCCCACCACCATTCTTAGCTGCCCAGAACAGTAATTCCATATTCATCATGTTGTCGATGATCGTATTGTGCGGCCAATCCATTCGTTGTACCATATTTGGCCATGAAAGAAATGTTCCGACATTGGGATTATAGAGTACAGACACTGAGTCGGCAGCCCGTAACAGGGCATCTTTATACTCCTGAGATTTAGTTAGCCGGTATCCGTTACCAATACTGCAATAAGCGAGAAATCCCACATCATGGCTTCTGGCTTTTCTTGTTGCAGGCGGAATGATGGAATGAGTGAAAGAGTCTGCCTCTGCTCTCCATTTTTCATCGCCTGTGTATTCATAAATATACCAGAGGATACCCGGCCAGAAACCGCTTGTCCATGATCCGGCACGAGTGAAGTGCCATTCATTTTCGCCCGAATTGATATTATTGGGCATACACTCATAGTCAGACGTCAGTGCGAGTGTCTTAGAGACTTGATCAACGCAATAATCGAGGTTTGAATTAACGTTAATCTCACTTTTTTTCTCGCAGGAGATGACGCAAATAAGCAATAAAATCCACTTCAAATAGCATATTTGGTGCAACGTTATCATATGGAATAGAAAAATTAGATTTTCATTTCGATTTATCGATTCTCACCATAAATGCTGGAATAACATGTGGTATTATTCCAATGCAAATAATAGAGTACCATATCCTGGATGATCTGCTGTCCATGGTTGGCCTTCTGGTCGTAACTTTTCGGCTGCCATGCGTATGTAGAATGGATTTAACTTCATCCTTTTGTGATAATGATTTAAGGCGATCTCAAAGACACCTCTCCAATTACCACGATCTTGATCAGCAATTTTTACGTGATGATATTTTCCGGTTCGGTCTAACCATTCATTAAATGGGACGTCAAAACCTAAATTATATTTTGCAGTGTATTCGAAACCTTTCATTAATCGGTTATTCTCTGCACTATATAAATCCAGACCTTGATTATATGCTACTTCACATGCTTCGGCCAAACAACCAAGACCGAACATTGTATGTCCTTGATCGCGTCCGCTTTCCTGGCATTGACCAACCTCATTTATAATGTAGTGGGTCAACCGTCCATTCCCCTCGCCTTTATAATAATAATTGACCGCTCTATCAAACATGCTTTTGTCATTCAGAAAAACTCCGAATGCCATCATTCCCTTGATGCAGGCTGCGTCCCAATTTCCATTTGCAAACGTTGCAAAATTTTCAATTACGGGATAGAAGACATCTCTGACCATTGTTTCAAAAGATGTGATATCTCCATCTTTCCAACCTGCATTTGTATAACGGATGATTTCTGCAGCATTTACGATCAGGAAACCACATAAAGGACTCATCAATTCTTTATCTCTATTGATTATTCCTTTTAATTTACTTGAGTAGCCGTTCATAATTTCAATTGACTTTTCAGCATGTTGTTTATTTCCTGTTATGACCCATTGAATGGCATTGTAATAAGAAGCCAAACAATCATCTTCAAATTCCTTTTTATGCAAATTCGACTCACCAAGCTTTGACCCGGTACGAGAAACAAACTCATATGGGCCATTCATCTTGTAGTTACATGAAGCTCTAAAATCTGTATTAAAAAGCTCATAACCGGATTTCCACGGTTGCCTTTTTTCCGCCACAGTTGTCTTGATCCTTTTTAAAGATTCAGAATTGTGAAGAATTCCGGGATGAATAAAATCCTGAGCTATCAAGTGAACACAAAAAAACAAGGAAACAATTATGATGAAAATCCTATTCATGTTTTGCTTAAAATTTAATATGCCAATCCAGTATGCTCTTACTTCAATATAATCAAATAATTGAGGTTTGTTTCTCATAATATTTATACATATAAAATATTCAAAAGGAAGGGGATTTTATTCCCTTCCTTTTGATAATCGTTCCACTTACCAACCAGGATTATTTATAATCTCATTGCTATTTTCGAGAGAATTGATCCAAGCTAATGGAATAGGTCTTAAGTAATACTTAGTAGCATTTTCTGTTAACTGAGTCTGAATATTACCGACAATATTCATTGTATCCCAATTATACTTCCTTACTCTTTCTATTAACTTCCCAGTCCTTTGAAGATCATTCCAGTGAGAAACTTCTCCAAATAACTCCATGGAACGTTCATTTAATATCATATCAATTGTTACTGTTGTTCCTTCAGGAAATACCAGTGAGTTTGTCACTTTTTCAACTCTTTTTCGTATTGCATTTAAATGTGAAAGTGCATCTGCGTTATTACCCAACTTTAAGGCAGCTTCAGCGGCTATTAAATATGTTTCTGCTAAACGAAAAACATAAATGTCACGTGTACCTGTTGACGCCCCGCTTTCTAAATAATTAGTATTGGCATCTTTAAATTTCCAGACTGGTAAAAATGTTCTACTATTTAGATTTGAAGTTTGATATGAGGTAACGAAATATTCATCTTCTGAATAATCTTCTGGATTACCACTAGGAAAATTATAGACCAAGTATTTCACTTTAGATTTGTCGTTTTCTGTCCAATATTTGAATTTTGGATCGGAAGGTACTGGAAAATAAATCACAGTATCTCCTAATGAAAAGGTTCCTTTAACCGGTTGTACACATTGGAACCAGTTTTTTCCCGTATTTTTCCCGTCTATTGACGTAGCAGGATTTTCATTGAGTGTACTCATAAACGTAACTTCAGCTCTTCGATCTTTTTGCCAATCAAAAAGTAAATATAAATATTTAGTAGGTAGATAAGTCGCATCATCATTACCGTAATAACTATCTTTGGCTAAACCGGGGTATCCTTCCCTATATGGAAATAAAAAGTATTTGGGCATCGAATTACCTATTCCACTAACAGCATCTTTTCCATATTGAACCGAGAAAATGATTTCGTCATTAACTTCAGTGGCTTGCCGATGCACATCTTTAAAATCTTTTAATAATGTATGACCAGATTTAGTTATTATATCTGTTGCATCGTTATAAGCATTCTGAAAATCAGATGCTTCTGCAATAGGTAAATAACCACGGGTTAAATACACCAGTGATCGTAAGTGTTTTGCAGCAGATGCGGACAACCTGCCATAACTATTCCCTGATTGTCTTAAAGGTAAAATAGATATTGCATCATTCAAATCCTTTAAAATTTGGTTATATATTTCTGAAGAAGGAGTTCTCGTCGCTGTTGAAATAGGGCCTTTCGGTTCTTCAAGCATTAATGGTGCATCACCCCAGTTACGTACTATGTGGAACAAGTAAAGAGCTCTAAGAACTTTTGTTTCAGCAACACGTTGTGAAATAATTTTTTCATCCAATCCTTTTACTTTTTCTGCTCTTTCAATAGCTGCATTTACGTTTTTAAGTGATGAGTATAAAGTATTCCAAACATTTTTGACACTTCCGTCGTTTGAATCATAGTTAATAGTATATTGATTCAGATTGTTGGTTGATATAACATTATTTTGAGTAATAATATCAGTACCAAGCCATTGCAAATTCTTAAAATCTTTGCTATCATAAATAGATCTTAAATCTGCATAACAACCATTTATTAATTTTTCGTAACCATCAGCAGTAACAAACAAATTATCCGCTGTCTGGCTAGACCAATTTACTTCATCCAGAAAACCACTACATGCAGTCACTAATGAAATGAGTGTGAAGGATACCAAAAAGTTCCTCAATCTAGAAAATGTTCTGTTTTTCATTTCGTTATATTTTAAATGAAATTACATATTTGAGTTTAAATTATCTTATATAAAAATATCATTCAATTTATTGAGCAATATTTAATTAAAAGTAATATTAAGGCCTAGGAGTGCAGTCATTGACATCCATGAGTCGTTACCGATTGTACTTGAAGGATTTTCTGGGTCAAACCCATTGAAACTAGTAAAAGTAAATGGATTTTGTATTGTAGTATAAACTCTCAATTTATTGATATTAAGCTTATTTAAAATCGATTTCGGCATATTATAACCGAGTGTAATATCAGATATTTTTAAAAAATCACTATTCGTATATACATTCGATGCATTATTTCTATAGGGGCCTTGATTGGAGGGTTGTGCCCAGTCATTGGTCTGGTTTTCAGGAGTCCAATAATTTACTTTTGCATTTTTAAAATTATGTTGGTTACTTTCTCCTGCATAGTAAACCAGGAATTGATTTTTATCCGTAAGACCCGTCCTCCAATACATATGGAACGATAAATCAAAATCTTTATAATTAAACAGGTTAGTCATACCTCCTATCCAATCAGGAGATCTTTTACCATAGATTGTTCTGTCTTTGTCACCATGTATTACCCCATCATTATTAAAATCTCTGACTTTCCACTGCCCTGGAGTTTGTCCATATTTAGCTGCCTCTTCCTTTTCATTTTCTTGCCAAACTCCTATTTCTTCATAGATCCAGTTTATTTTTATTGGCTGACCGATAAACCATTTATTACTGTAATCTCCTTGCATTCCTTCAAGTTGAGGAGAGTATTTACCTAAATCTTCTTTGTATGCCAAGTCTACAATCATATTTTTATTGTAAGCCAATGTAAAATTGGTACTCCAATTAAACTCTTTAGTTTTAATGTTGTTTGTATTTAGAGTCAATTCGAATCCTTTATTCCTAGAAGAACCCACATTCGCCGGGACCGATGAATAACCTGTATGTGTAGCTATTAATTTATTCATAATGAGGTCTGTTGTCAATCTATTGTAATATTCAAGAGATGCTGAAATTCTATTATTAAACAAACCTAAATCCAGACCAACATTATATTCCGAAGTTGTCTCCCAGCCAAGACTTGAATTACCTAATGAGCCTGGAACATTCCCATTCGCCAGATCATTACCAAACATATAATATGTTGTTCCTGAAATATTTGCAGAAGTGGAATAAGGACCGACAGAATCATTTCCTGTAGAACCATAACTAACCCTCAATTTCATATTTGAAATGGTGGATTGGTTTTGCATAAAATCTTCTTGTGTTATCCTCCAAGCAAGCGCAACAGATGGGAACAACGACCATTTATGTCCTTCAGAAAGTTTTGAAGAACCATCATAGCGAGCACTTAAAGTCAATAGATACTTTTCGTTATAATTGTAATTAACTCTTCCTAAGTATGAAAGTAATGATTGTCGCGAATAATTAGAAGTTAATTTATTTACTGTACCGCCACCTAGATTATACCAAAGTGATCTGAATCCTAAGTCCTTTACATCTCCATATAATTCCTCAATTTCATACTGTTGCATACTAATAACACCAGTAAAATCAATCCCATGTACCCCTCTAGTGAAATTATAATTGAGAATATTATCCCACACCCAATTATAATCATTGGTGTTTCTCATATATGCTGTGGGCTTATTAGTGCCTTGCAAAGCTTTACTCCATGTATCCCTAAATCGTCCCTCTCTATCTGATGTCAAATATGGAGCAAAAGAAGTTTTCAATTCTAATCCTTCGATAGGATTAATCCTTAAATATACATTGCCTAATAAATTTAATCCCTTACTTTCTTGTACTATATTATTTTGAGTAATGAAAGGGTTAAAAATTCCATTTGAAGAAAATTTTTTAATTTCTTCTCCTGTAACTAGGCTATATGGGTGCTGCGTTTGTCGAGCACGATGAATATCTTGAAACAAGTCGTTATTTCCTATATTGTTTATATATGTTGTTAAATAAAGTGTACCTCCAAAACCCAAATACTTATTAGTAGAAATATCTATTGAAGATTTTAAATTGTACCGTTTATAATCCTCATACTTCATGAATCCTTCTTCATTATAATATCCAGCTGATAATGCATATTTGGCATGTTCTGTACCACCAGCAGCTGAAATCGAATGATTTGTTTGAATAGCATTTCTAGTCAACGCATTAACCCAATCAAAATAGTTCCGGTCTTGAACAGCTTTAAGCTCTGAGGGATCGGTAAATATTTGTTCATCCGTCTTATAAATTCCTTTATTCTTTGCTCTGTAAGATTCACGAACCATTTGAACCCATTCATCACCATTCATAAACTCTGGCATATTTGTCGGAGATTTTATTCCAAAATACCCATCGTAAGAAATCATTGGCTTACCTAAAGTTCCTCGTTTAGTGCTCACAATAATAACACCATTTGCACCTCTTGAACCATAAATTGCAGTAGCTGAAGCATCTTTAAGAACGTCTATTTTTTCAATATCGATTGGATTTATTAAGCTTAAATCTGATCCAGGTATGCCATCAATGACTACTAAAGGTGCATTAGATTTTGAAATTGAACTTAAACCTCTGATATCCATAGAATATCCTCCACCAGGTTTGTTATTGTTGCGTACAATATTTACACCTGATACGGTTCCCTGGATAGCATTAATCGGATTAAATTTTCCACTTCTTACAATATTTTCAGTTGTAACAGATGAAATAGCTCCTGTTAAATCTGACCTTTTCATTGTTCCATAACCTACAACCACAATTTCATCAAGCAGTTCTGTGTCCTCATTTAAGACAATGTTGTAAGTAGTTCTACCTGTGATAGGAATCTCTTGAGTCTTATATCCAATATAAGAAATCACTAAAGTTCCTTCATTGGGAGCATTTAAGGCAAACTCACCATCTATACCGGTGACAGTACCGATAGAGGTTGACTCTTTCACAAGAATGGTTGCTCCGATTACAGGTTTACCCTGATTATCGGAAACTGTTCCGGTCACTCGTTTTACTTGGGCATTAATCGATGATATACAAATGATTAATCCACATGTTAACAAAAATCTTAACTGTTTCATAAATAATAAAAGGTTTATAATAGATACTTTAACAACTCTTGATGGTTTCTTATTAATAAGTTATTTTCACTAACTCAGTGTTCGGTAAAAAATTCAGTTATAAAAAACCACAAAGGATTAATTCACATTTTATTTACAAATATAAAGATATCACTTGTTAGAGGAATCGTTAAAAAACGAAAAATATGTCTCACACAATCCTTTAGGACAAAATATATACTATATCATTATTATACAATAAATTATACAAAAATGAAAGTTAGTATCGAAAAATTATTTGAGACTCGAAACAAATCATTATAAGTTTATTTTAACATTAAAAGGTCAACAAAGAGGTCGCACTACTGTGACGAAACGAAGCACCCAGCAACTTATAAAGTAATAAAAAAAATAGTGAAATAACCATAATGTTTTCTCTAAATTAACGACGCTTCTCCTCATACCTACTAAAAGTATGGAGTGTAAAAAACTCAGGTTTGGTAAAACATGGAGTAAAGATAAATACTTATTGAATGATTCTTTTGAATTCCTATATCAAAAGAATAAATTGTTGGATTAATTACCTCTTAGACTCTTTATATATTCATATGGCGTTATGCCTGTGCTCTTTTTAAAAGAGCGGAAAAAGGAAGCCCGGGAACTAAATCCACATAAATCGGCTAACACTTCGAGGGTATATCTGGAAAAAGTATCTTCGGCCACTAACTTCTTAAATTCAGCAATGCGCCATTCATTCACAAAATCATAATAAGATACACTTAGATACTGATTAAAAAGATAAGACAAAGAATGTGATGAAGTATGAAGTGCATCAGCTAAATCTCCTATTTTAAGCTCTTTATTCATGTAAGGTTTTTCATCCTGCATATATTTATTTAGTGCCTCATGAAGGGCATCGCACTCTTCGGTACTTATCCGATTCATCTTGTATTTTTCCTCTTCTTTATCCGACAAATCAGCCTCGAGTGCATTATCACCCTGATTTACATCAACTTTATTCTTTAATAATATGGTAACATAATATAGCAATGCAATCAATAAAATGCCAAACAATAAAATCAGAAAAGTACGGGATTTAAAAAACGGAGATTGTCTGATCTTAATGGCAAAGGAGACTTGAGAATCTTCATTTCCCGGAATACGCATACGAAATATATATTTTCCCGGAGAAAGGTTGAAATATGAAATCTCATTTTGTCCGGTTATAAACATCCAGTCACCGTCTATCTTATCCATTTTATATTCAACGAGTATAGCAGAGGGATTGGTATAGGATAAATCTGAAAAACGGAATACAATATTATTCTGATCGTACTCGAATATGGCCTGCTTTTCCTCTATTATACTTTTAAGTTCTTTTATTGATAAAGAGTTGCCATTGACAAGCAGATCGGAAAGCACAAGAGTAGTAGAAGGCTTCTGCTCTGTTTCGGGAATATTAGCTGGATCTACGTACAACAATCCCTTGGAATTTCCAAACCACAATATCCCATTCTGATCCCTATATGCCGTATAATGGGTAAAGGTAGGGGATGGAATACCGTGCATATAATTGAATACGGTGTACTTTTCATTACAGAAACGTACAAGCCCCCCATCTGAAGTGAGCCAAATGCACCCCGAATCATCTTCCACGATGGAGGTATAGATATTCGCCTGAAGAGCGGGCAACTTATTGATTCTGGAAAATGATTTCATGCTGAGATCGGAAATAAAAAAATCTCCTTTTTCAGGAAGAAAGTAAAGCCGGTGTTGCCTGTCTTCATACATGACATGAATCTTCTCTTTATGAAAAAAATCGGGCGGAAACAAATTTGTCCTGACACTTTCGGTATTGGAATCGAACAACGCCAATCCATTGTCAGTACAAAACCATCCTTTGCCCTCTGAATCGAAAAAAACCTCGTACACATTCCCCTCGGGTAATTGAGAGTTCGTACTGGTGAACAATGTTATTTCATCTTTCAAACTATGATAGCGAATTACACCTTGAGAGGATCCAATCCACATGTCCCCTTGCTTATCCTGACGAAAACAAAAAATATGCCCATTTTGTAATACTTCATGATTCTCACCAGAATAACGACGAATTTCCAGTGATTTGGGATTTAAAATATACATTCCGGCACCATACGTCCCTATATAATATTCATCGCGATAATACGTAAGGGAAAGAATTAAGTCGGATTGCAATACAGACCGGTTGAAATATTTTACTCTCTTTTCTTTCTCATTGATGAAATAAAGACCATCTCTGGTTCCAATAAGTTTTTCATGGCCATTCATCACAAAAGAACGTACCGTTAAATTAAGAGAGTTAAAAACAGAATCTGATTTATACACTTTAAACAAACCGGATTGATAAAGGCTATAATCCAAGCCATCCTGGTAATAGCCAATCCATATCCTCTGCATCCTGTCCACTAATAGCGAATAGACAGAATTAGAACGAATACTTTCCGGATTATTTACGTCGTGGCGCAAACTTTGTATAATTTCTTTTTTACGATGGGAGAGAAAAAAGATCCCGTTCCCGTCAGTCGATGCATAAATCATATCATCTCCATCTGTTGAAATAGAGGATATAATATTTGATCCGACATCGATAAAATTCGAAAACCGTTCTGTTTGAATATCGAAACGGATTATGCCGGCATTATAAGTTCCGAGATAGAGCGTATGATCCAGATACGCGATATTTCTGAAATTTGCTTTTATGGAAAAGTTGTCCGGATAGCTGTACTCTCTTACTTTTTTATTCACAGCATCATACATAATAACACTGCTTGTAGTTGCCAGCCATAATAATCCGGAATCATCCTTGGTTATACCTCTGATGTTGTTCGAAGAAGAAAAGGGATTGTCGTTTAAGTTTATCTGCTCGATAGTTGAAGAATCATACACGTAAAATCCACGCTCTGTTCCAATGTATAAATGGTTATTGCCGTCAAACAAAAGGGTATTCACCGTATGACTTATCGTTTCAGGGACAATTCTGATCAAATGTCCCGTACTTTCATCCAGTTTCCATAAACCAAGTGCGTTACCAACCCAAATTTGACCGTTTCTTGTTTCACAAATTGTATTGATTCTTATGCGTTGTTCCTGTAAAGTATTTTCAAAAGGAAAATGTTTAACCTTTATTCCATCGAAGCGATCCAGTCCTTTTCCCGTGCCCAGCCAAATAAATCCTGTTGAATCCTGAAAAATTACATTTACCAATAAATCAGAAAGCCCATCCGTTTTCGAGATTCCTTTAAATACGTGTGAGTATCCAAAAGAATAACACGCTGATATATTAAATATTATAGCAAATAAACAACACTTAAAAATGTTTATTTTCATTATAGGGGAATAATTTACTTACAAATTCAGGATAAGATTTTAAAAATAAATAATCAATGGCCCGATTCTTACACTCAAATTCTTTACCAAGTAACAAATATATAAAAATTCTTTGTGCATCGGCTGCAGAATATTGGACAAAAATTTGAAAGGATCAATTCACCCCCTTTCTCCGTTAGAACAAATCAGACACACACAACAAACATCCATAAACCTATAGTTCTGCCTATTACATCTCTATTATTAATTTTAAATGGTGTAACATTCACCCAATATCTTCGAGATAAACTGAACAACAAAATGCTTTGAGTTATTTTTTGTATTTTTGCACTTTCTATATACAAAAATCAAACGACAAAGGGTTCCGCCTTCGGAATCCTTAAAAAAACCAGGTAATCAGAGATGGAGATTGCAAGCAAATACAATCCTGCAGAGGTAGAAGAGAAGTGGTATACGTACTGGATGGACAACAAACTGTTCCACTCCGAACCGGATGACCGGGAACCCTACACCATCGTCATTCCGCCGCCCAACGTGACGGGTGTGCTGCACATGGGGCACATGCTTAACAACACCATTCAGGACGTTCTGGTACGTCGTGCACGCATGCAGGGTAAAAATGCCTGCTGGGTGCCGGGCACCGATCATGCTTCCATTGCTACCGAAGCCAAGGTGGTCAACAAACTGGCTTCGAAGGGAATCAGAAAAACCGACCTTAGTCGGGGGGAGTTCCTGAAACATGCGTGGGACTGGACACATGAACACGGAGGAATCATCCTGCAGCAGCTGAAAAAGCTGGGTGCTTCGTGCGACTGGGAACGGACTGCTTTCACCATGGATGAGGAACGCTCCGAAAGCGTACTGCGGGTTTTTTGTGACTTGTATGACAAAGGACTCATTTACCGAGGTGTACGCATGGTCAACTGGGATCCCAAAGCACTCACGGCTTTGTCGGACGAAGAGGTGATCCACAAGGAGGTAAACGGAAAGCTTTATTACCTCAGATACAAGATCGAAGGCGATCCGGCAGGAGCTTATGCCGTGGTGGCTACCACGCGCCCCGAGACTATCATGGGCGATACTGCCATGTGTATCAACCCGAATGACCCGAAGAACGCGCATCTGAAAGGCAAAAAGGTGATTGTCCCCCTGGTGAATCGCGTGATCCCGGTAATTGAGGATGACTATGTAGACACCGAGTTTGGGACCGGCTGCCTGAAGGTGACGCCTGCACACGACGTGAACGACTATATGCTGGGAGAAAAGTATAACCTCCCCTCCATCGATATTTTCAATCCCGACGGTACTCTCAATGAGCATGGAGCAATGTACGCCGGTATGGACCGTTTTGCCGTGCGCACACAGATCGAAAAAGACCTGGAGGCGGCCGGATTGATGGAGAAAATAGAACCCTACACCAACAAGGTGGGCTTCTCGGAACGTACCGACGAAGCCATTGAACCGAAGCTTTCCATGCAATGGTTCCTGAAGATGGAGGAACTGGCGAAACCAGCAGCAGAGGCAGTGGAAGATGATACTATCCGCTTCTATCCGGAGAAATATAAAAATACTTACCGACACTGGATGGAGAACATCAAGGATTGGTGTATCAGCCGTCAGCTCTGGTGGGGACATCAGATACCGGCCTACTTCCTGCCACAGGGCGGATATGTGGTGGCCATGACGAAAGAGGAAGCGTTTGAAAAAGCAAAGAAGCAGGCAAGTTATCACATCACGATCGAGGATTTAAAGCAGGACGAAGATGTACTCGACACCTGGTTCTCCTCCTGGTTATGGCCTATCTCGGTTTTTGACGGTATCAACCGGCCCGGTAACAAAGATATCGGTTACTACTATCCGACCAGCGATCTGGTCACGGGTCCCGACATCATCTTCTTCTGGGTGGCCCGCATGATCATGTCGGGTTACGAATACCGTAACGAACCTTGCTTCCGGAATGTCTATTTTACAGGAATTGTGCGCGACAAACAGGGCCGGAAGATGTCGAAACAGCTGGGAAACTCTCCCGACCCAATTGAGCTGATGGACAAGTACGGAGCCGATGGGGTACGCATGGGGATGCTGCTCTCCTCCGCGGCCGGGAACGACCTCCTCTTCGACGAAACACTCTGCGAACAGGGGCGTAATTTCAATAACAAGATATGGAATGCCTTCCGGCTCATCAAAGGCTGGGAGGTGGAGAGCTCTCTTTCTCAGCCGGAGTCGGCACGGACTGGCATCGACTGGTTCGGCAGCAAACTATCCGAGACCATTCTTGAGATGGACGACCTCTTCTCAAAATACCGTCTCTCCGAGGCGTTGATGCTTCTTTACAAGCTCTTCTGGGACGAATTCTCTTCGTGGTACCTGGAGATTATCAAGCCGGCTTATCAGCAGCCTATCGACATCGAAACCTACAGGGTGACGCTGCACTATTTTGATGCCCTGCTTCGACTGCTGCACCCCTTTATGCCCTTTATTACCGAAGAATTGTGGCAGGCATTGAACGAAAGAAAAGCCGGAGATAGTATTATGACGGTCCTACTGCCGAAAAGCGAAGAAATTAATAAATCACTGCTGGCCGACATTGAACTGGTAAAACAGGTGATCGCAGGTGTACGTACCATCCGACTGGAAAAAAATATACCGCAGAAAGATGCGCTGGAACTGCAAGTGGTGGGTGGAGAAACGGCCCCATACAGCAGCATCATATTGAAAATGTGCAACTTATCATCCTTTTCTCCCGTTTCCGAAAAACAAGCCGGCGCAGCGGGTTTTATGGTGGGCACTGTTGAGTACTCTGTCCCCATTGCGGACAAAATGGATGTAGAAGCAGAGTTGCAGAAATTAAACGCTGAACTTACCTATACCGAGGGTTTCCTGCAGTCGGTACTGAAAAAGCTCTCCAACGAACGGTTCGTACAGAACGCCAAGCCGGAGATCGTGGAGAATGAGCGCAGAAAACAAGCAGATGCCGAGAGCAAAATAGCCCTGTTGAGAGAGAATATCGCGGTGCTGAAAGGATAATAAAGGATAGGGGTTACGTGTACCCGACTACCATCATCACTACGCACCAAATAGTGATAGCCTGAAGATGCTGAGATTCCCGTATGTTCAAAACTCGAGATAGGGGGCCAGACGGGAGATATCTTCGGACGTGAACTCATTGAGCATGGCCAGCTCGTTGATGGAAGCAATATCTCCTTTTCTTCTGCGCAGGTTGATGATTGCCTGCACCTGTGTGTAATTCAGGTAGGGGTGACGCAAAAGTTCTCTGAAATGCAGTTCGTTCACCTTCACCCTTTTCCAGTTGCCTCCGATCTGAATATAGGGCAGGATGCGCCCGTAGAGCTCCATGTCCATGCCATATACCTCCAGAAGCTGCTCCGGCATGACATATCCTCCCAAAAGGTCCCCGTATTTCACGATACGCGAGGCAAAGGTGCTACCGATGCCGGGAATTTTTTTCCACTGTGCCGTATCGGTATCGTTGAGGGAAATTGTTTCTCCTGCCGATAATTTTGTCGCACCGGGATAGGTAGTAAATAGCCGTTCGTGATCGTCATTCTCCAAAGTTTCCTTATTCCGTACAGGCTTCAAGCTTTCCGGTTCATATTCGACCATCTCTTCATAAGTTCTCGCCTCACGGTAAGGCGGTACGCGCTCTTTCAATGTCTGCCGGAACGAATCAAACTCGTTAATCAACGCCTCGTTTTGAACGATCACCATTTCGGATCTTCTTCCGTAACGAAGAACACCGTTCAGAATCATGGTCAACAGAATAAGAACCAGCAACAATATTACCGCAAGCTTCGATCCCTGCTGATAATGCAAAAAATCTTTCCACTTCATAGGGTTAACAGTTAATTATTTGACGATAAAGTTACACAATGTTCGGTGAATACCTCTCAAATCAAAGATTTTAAACCCGACATCGAGACATTCGCACGTCGCACTTCTTAAAATATAGCCCTTTTCCTCATAATTACACTTGCTCTTTTTCTATTTAATCGTATCTTTGATTGGTCTATTTCGATGAGAACTCTTTTTCATTCATGACTTCGGCATCGTATGGTTTTGAATTATATTTGGATTGCATTTTTTTTAATTGCCTTTGGGGTTGCATTGGTAAAACTGCTTCTCTTTGGAGATCTGCAAGTGTTTACCGACATCATGAACTCAACCTACGACACAGCCAGGACCGGATTTGAAATATCCCTCGGACTCACGGGTGTTCTCTCTCTATGGCTTGGCGTGATGAAAATTGGGGAACGGGGCGGCATGGTTGAATCATTTTCAAGGGCTGTTTCCCCTCTGTTTTCCAGGATTTTCCCGGATATTCCAAAAAACCACCCTGCCGCAGGATCCATGCTGATGAACATATCAGCGAATATGCTGGGCCTCGACAATGCAGCTACTCCCTTCGGATTGAAGGCGATGCAGGAACTGCAGGAGTTCAATACAAAGAAAGAGGAGGCCTCGAACCCCATGATCATGTTTTTGGTGCTGAACGCATCGGGATTGACCCTTATTCCGGTCACCGTGATGGTGTATCGCGCGCAATTAGGGTCAACCAATCCGGCCGATGTTTTTATCCCTATCATGATTGCCACGTTTGTTGCCACGCTCGTGGGAATGATTGCAGTATGTCTGAAGCAGGGTATCAATATTTTCCAACGGTCGATCATTGCATTTATTCTTGCCATGGCAGGTATTATTGCGGGCACGATATTGATTTTCCAGACAATGCCCCAGGAGAAAATCAATATCATCTCCAGCCTCGCAGCAAATTTCATCCTCTTCACGATCATCGTCCTTTTTATTGTAAAGGCTCTGAAGAGAAAAATAAATATCTTCGACGCTTTCATTGACGGCGCAAAAGACGGCTTTAAAACTGCTGTTTCCATCATACCTTACCTGATTGCTATTCTGGTTGGCATTGGCGTATTCAGGGCATCCGGAGCCATGGATTTCCTGATGGAGGGAGTGCGCGACCTGGTTGCTCTCAGCGGCATGGATACCCGCTGGGTAGACGGGATGCCTACAGCCCTGATGAAGCCGTTGAGTGGTAGTGGCGCTCGGGGAATGATGATAGATACGATGAAGACTTTCGGTGCCGATTCATTTGCCGGCAGACTATCGAGTGTCTTGCAGGGAGCCACCGATACCACCTTCTACATTGTGGCTGTTTACTACGGTGCAGTGAACATTAAAAATTCGCGCTATACCGTTCCCTATGCGCTTTTAGCGGATTTAGCAGGGGTTATTGCGGCCATTTTCGTGGCCTACCTATTTTTCGGATAAAAATAAAAGAGTCTCCAGGTTAATATAACTTAAATTATGGCAATTACTTATCAGGCAGAAAATGTAACCCTCCCCAGAATCAAGAGAAGGGAAACGACACGTTGGATCAAAACGGTGGCAGAAAGATATCATAAGAAGGTGGGGGAAATTGCCTATCTTTTTTGTGACGATGCAAAAATTCTGGAGATCAACCGGCAATATCTGCAGCATGATTATTATACCGATATCATCACGTTCGACTACTCCGAAGACAACAGGATTTCGGGAGACATATCTATTAGTCTTGATACCGTTCGATCAAATTCACAAATGTATCATACTGATTTTGAACTGGAACTGTACCGTGTGATGATCCACGGAATTCTTCATCTTTGCGGAATTGACGATCAGTCGGACTCGGAAAAGAAGGAGATGCGCATTGCGGAAGACTCCGCACTTGAACTCCTGAGGAATCCACTCCCATAATTTACCAATTGGTCTACATCGCTGAATATCATTTACATTTGTAAACAACCTGCGTACAGAATGACACATCCATTTTCCTTCGTGTTTTACAACACCGAAAATTTTTATGACACAATCGACGATCCGAAGACGATGGACGATGATTTTACACCGAACGGAAATAGAAAATGGACATTGGAGCGGTTCAATGATAAAGTAGGAAAATTAACAAAAGTAATCGGTGAAATTGTAAAACCCGATTACCCCGATGTAATCGGTCTGGCGGAGATTGAAAACAAATGGGTGATGGAAAGCATTTTGGACGAAATGAACCGCAATGGTATAAGGCGGTATAGTTTTATCCATTATGACAGTCCCGACGAAAGGGGTTCGGACGTAGCAATAATTTACAATACACAAACGTTTGCTATTCTTGAATCAACACCGATCTTAGTGCATCTCCCCGGGATAGAAGACCGTACACGCGATATCCTGTATATAAAAGGAAAAACGTTGAACAGCGAAATTCTGCATTTGTTTGTCGTGCATTTTCCTTCGCGCAATTCGGGAAAAGAAGTTTCGGAGCGGAGACGGTATTTTGTGGCGAGCGAATTGAAAAACGCAATCTGCAAAATCCAGGACGAGAACCCCAATGAAAATGTGCTCGTCATGGGCGATTTTAACGATACACCCGACGACAACAGTATTGACGAAGTTCTGGGTGCAAAGAAAGAATTTTCAAGTGTCGTAAATCATAAATTATACAACCTGCTCTATCCTAAATTCAAAAAAGGTCTGGGCACGACATACCACAAAAGATGGCTGCTTTTTGATCAATTTATTGTATCCGGTAGCATGTTATTATCGGACAGAATAGATTGTAAACCGGACTATGCCGACATATTCAATCCTCCCTATCTGCTGCATACCGACAGAAACAAACAAATCAGCCCAAATCGGAGCTATCGCGGTAGATTCACAGGAGGTTACAGCGACCATCTCCCGATCTATCTGCGTATCTATCTGAAATAAAGGCTGTTTTTCTTCTATTATCGGGAATTAACATCCGGCGTAATCGTAACGTTTTCTTTTTTAGTATCTTTGCATCCTCAAAATACTAAAAAATGACTTTCAATTACGACATCATTGTGGTGGGTGCAGGACATGCCGGTTGCGAAGCAGCCACGGCTGCAGCCAATTTGGGCTCAAAAGTGCTACTCATAACAATGGACATGAACAAAATTGCCCAGATGAGCTGCAATCCCGCCGTAGGCGGCATTGCCAAAGGGCAGATTGTGCGCGAAATTGATGCATTGGGAGGACAAATGGGAATTGTCAGCGACAAAACAGCCATTCAATTCAGAATGCTGAACCGTTCCAAAGGGCCTGCCATGTGGAGTCCGCGTGTGCAAAGCGATAGAATAAAATTCATTGACACATGGCGTGAGATCATCGAGAACACACCCAATCTGTATATGTGGCAGGATATGGTCACCGAGCTTGTGGTCGACAGCATGACTGTAACCGGCGTAAAAACTCGCATGGGCGTTGAATTTTCGGCCAAATCTGTGATCCTGACAAACGGGACCTTTTTGAACGGGCTTATTCATATCGGTAAAGTTCAAATTGGTGGAGGTCGCCTCGGAGAACCGGCATCGTTCGGCATGACCGAACATCTTCGTAAACTGGGGTTCAAAACTGACCGTATGAAGACGGGCACACCAGTCAGAATAGATGCAAGAAGCGTGGATTTTTCATTGCTAGAAGAACAAAAGGGGGACGACGATTTCCATAAATTCTCTTATTTATCGGAAGTAGAACGTACGCTGCAACAGCGTAGCTGTTGGATAGCTTATACATCGGAAGAGGTACACGAGGCATTGCAGGAAGGACTGCATGACTCCCCACTCTATAACGGACAGATTCAAAGCATCGGCCCCCGTTACTGCCCCAGCATTGAAACAAAGATTGTGACATTTGCAGAGAAGACAAGCCACCAGCTTTTTCTGGAACCGGAAGGCGAGACAACACACGAATACTATCTCAATGGCTTCTCCTCTTCCCTGCCCCTTCAAATTCAGCTAAAAGCACTACAACGCGTACCGGCCTTCAGAAATGTACACATTTTCCGACCCGGGTATGCCATAGAATATGACTTTTTCGACCCTACTCAACTCCACCCTACCCTCGAAACGAAACCCGTTAAGAACCTTTTTTTTGCGGGACAGATAAACGGGACAACAGGCTACGAAGAGGCAGCAGGACAGGGAATGATTGCCGGGATCAATGCACACATCAATTGTCATGGGGGCAATCCTTTTATACTGCGCAGAGACGAAGCATATATCGGTGTACTGATCGATGATCTGATCACCAAAGGAGTGGACGAACCATATCGTATGTTCACCTCCCGCGCAGAATACCGCATCCTCTTGCGACAGGACAATGCGGATGAAAGGCTTACCCGCAAAGCCGGGGAACTGGGGCTTGCTTCAAACGAAAGAATACAGCTTCTCAACAGCAAAGAAGAAAAGGTACACGAAATAATCGACTTTGTCCGTAATTTTTCCGTCAAGGCAGAACGAATCAATCCCTTTCTGGAAAAGATCGGTACAGCACCGTTGAAACATGGTGTGAAACTGTTCGACCTGCTTACCCGTCCCCACATCGACCTTAGACTGATGTCACAGGAAATCTCGCCACTCAACGAACTTCTCCAGAAGATTGGGGACCGCAAGGAGGAGATCATTGAATCGGCCGATATTAAAATAAAATATGGCGGATATATTAAACGGGAACGGATTATGGCAGACAAAATAAGTCGCCTTGAGGACATTCGCATCAAAGATAAGTTCAACTACAATAAAATTCAATCACTGTCGACCGAGGCGCGCCAGAAACTCACGAAGATCAATCCCGAAACCATTGCACAGGCAAGCAGGATTCCCGGGGTTTCACCAAACGACATCTCCGTTTTGCTGGTCCTTCTCGGACGATAAGACAACAATGTTTCACGTGGAACATTTCAATAAAAACAGGAAACAAAATAAAAAATGAGCATCGAAACACTATCAGACGCTGTCAGGAATATCCCTGACTTCCCTATCCCTGGGATCCAGTTTAAAGACATTACCACTCTGTTCCAATCTCCGGAACATTTAAAAGAACTGTCAGAAATTCTCTTTGAACGATATCGGGACAAAGGGATCACCAAGGTTGTAGGTATAGAATCACGCGGTTTTTTCATGGGACCGGCATTGGCTATCCAGCTGGGCGCTGGATTTGTCCCCATTCGAAAACCAGGCAAGTTACCTTATAAAGTAATCGAAGAAGCATATTCAAAGGAATACGGGGATGATACCATCCAAATTCATGCAGATGCATTGACACCGGACGATGTGGTTCTGATCCACGACGATTTATTGGCGACAGGAGGTACCATGCTGGCCGCTTATAACCTGATCAGAAAATTGGGCGTAAAAACGATATATATTAACTTCCTGATTGAACTGGAAGAGTTAAAAGGACGGAAATTGTTTCCTGCAGAAGTTGAAGTAAACAGCATTCTCAAGTTTACAGTATGATGAACTCAGGAGTCATGTTGACTTTGGGAAAATAACCTATTTACCTTTCCCGGTGTAATTCCTCACGGGAAGACCAAACTCATTTTTGCCTTCTTCTCAACAATCGGCAAAAATGAGTTTTATTTTGTAAATTTGCCTTATATAAACGATCCTGATTAAAAAATGACTGACGAAATTATAAATACTCTGGCCGTTATACCCCACCTCCCGGGCTGCTACCAGTTTCTGGATGAAAAAGGAACGGTTATATACGTTGGGAAAGCCAAGGATTTGAAAAAAAGAGTATCCTCTTATTTCAATAAAATACAAGATCACCCGAAGACAAGAATCCTCGTCAGAAAAATTTGCAAAATAAAATACATTGTCGTCAACAGCGAAGAAGACACGTTTCTTCTGGAAAATAATCTGATCAAGCAACTGAAGCCACGCTATAACGTGATGCTGAAAGACGACAAGTCATACCCATCCATTGTGGTAAAAAATGAATTTTTTCCGCGGGTATACAAAACTCGGAATCTGGTCAGAGATGGATCAAAATATTACGGTCCCTACACGTCGGTTCAATCGGTGAATGCACTACTGGATCTTATTCGCAGGGTCTATAAAATCAGGACATGCCGTTTGAATCTGACACCCGAGAATATAGCTGCAGGGAAATTCAACGTCTGCCTCGAATACCATATTAAAAGGTGCGAGGGACCCTGCGAAGGATTGCAATCACTGGAAAGTTACCAGAAAAATATTGCTGAAATTACCGAAATCCTCAAAGGTAACATCTCGCTGATTGAAAAGCAGATTCAGGAAAAAATGCAGTTGCTTGCAAATCAAATGCGGTATGAAGAAGCCCACGAACTTAAGGAAAAGTTGCTATTGATTCAAAACTTCAGGGAAAAATCACAGGTAATCAGCAATATGAATTACAACCTGGATATTTTTTCTATTGAACAGGATGAAAATTCAGCATTCATCAATTATCTTCACGTAGTGAACGGTGCAATTACCCAGGCATACACGTTCGAGTACAAAAAGAAACTCGATGAAACGCCCGAGGAATTACTCGGGATGGGAATCCTGGAGATGCGACAACGATTCGGCAGTGAATCGAAGGAGATTATTGTCCCGTTTGTCCCGGATCTGAAACTACAGGGAGTTGAGTTTACAGTTCCTCAGCGGGGTGAAAAAAGAAGCCTCCTCGCTTTGTCGGAAAAAAATGTAAAACAGTACAAAATTGACAAGCTAAAGAAATCGGAAATGCTCAACCCCGAGCAACGTACCACAAGAATATTGAAAACAGTACAAAAGGATCTTCGGTTAAAAGAACTTCCTCTGCATATCGAATGTTTCGATAATTCCAATATTCAGGGAACAAATCCGGTAGCTGCCTGTGTTGTCTTCAAAAAAGCAAAGCCGTCGAAAAAAGAGTATCGCCATTTCAACATTAAAAGTGTTACAGGGCCCGATGATTACGCATCGATGCGCGAAATTGTGGAAAGACGCTATTCTCGGCTGCTTAACGAAGGCTCTACCCTACCTCAACTCATTGTAATTGACGGAGGTAAAGGTCAATTACACGCTGCCGTAGAATCGCTTCAGAAAATTGGGCTTTATGGAAAAATTGCCGTGATTGGCATTGCAAAGCGATTAGAAGAAATATATTACCCCGGCGATTCGGTTCCTCTCTATATCGACAAGAATTCCGAAACGTTAAAATTGATTCAACAGCTTCGCGACGAAGCCCACCGGTTTGGAATTACTTTTCACCGGCAAAAAAGAAGCAAGTCGCAACTGATCTCGGAACTTGACGGTGTAAAAGGGATCGGCCCCGAAACAAAAAAAAGATTGCTTACTCATTTTAAAAGTATCAAGCGGATCAAAGAAGCAAGCAAGGAAGAGATTGTTGAGATTATCGGCAATAACAGAGGATCGATTATTGCGGAATGGATTGAAGAGGGAAAAAATAAACTCATATGATACAATTCAGGACAGCAATTCGAAAAGCAAAACAGACTGTAGAAAATCCGGAATAAAAAAAGAACATTGTATTTTTGAAATTATGCGATTGATCATACAACGTGTGAAGGAAGCCTCTGTATCTATTGGAGGTGAAACAAAAGGGTGTATTAAAAACGGGATGCTGTTGCTGGTTGGCATTGAAGATTCTGATAACGAAGATGATATCGGGTATTTATGCAGGAAAACCGTAAATTTGCGTATATTTAACGATGAAAAAGGAATAATGAACAGATCGGTGATGGAAACCGGCGGAGATATTCTGGTCGTTTCGCAGTTCACCCTGCACGCAAGCACAAAGAAAGGCAATCGACCTTCCTATATCAGGGCCGCCAAACCAGAAATATCGGTACCGCTTTACGAACAGTTTTGCAACACCTTGTCGGAATGGCTGCAGAAGCCGGTGCAGACAGGTGAATTTGGGGCAGATATGCAGGTACATCTTGTGAACGACGGACCGGTTACCATATGGATCGACTCAAAAAACCGGGAATAACAATGATAACTATCAATTTGACATTCAATCAACAATGACAATTCAGGAGGCACAACAACAGGTAGATCTGTGGATCCGTGAATATGGCGTTCGCTATTTCGGAGAACTTACCAACATGACAATTCTTATGGAGGAGGTAGGCGAACTTGCCCGCATAATGGCACGAACCTACGGTGATCAATCCTTTAAAGATTCCGATTTATCGAAAAGTCTTCCGGATGAGATGGCCGATGTGCTATGGGTATTGCTCTGTCTTGCCAACCAAACCGGTGTAAATCTGGAGGAAGCATTGCAAAAAAATATCGAAAAAAAAACGATAAGGGATGCGACTAGACATCTGAATAACAAGAAATTAAAGTAATAATAAATCATAAACACCTAGAGAAAATGGAATCAGATAAATATTTAAACGCCCTCGAAATTCACCCTTTCACATTAACAGACAGGGATGTAACTGAAAAAGCAGGTCGAATTCTTGCTGAAAAAATGGAAGAAAACAATACCAAAGAGGTATACAGAAAATTGTATAGCTGCATTGACCTCACCACACTCAACACGACAGACACACGGGATAGTGTATGGAAATTTATAGAACAGGTGAATGCTTTCAATGGCTCAACACCCGAAGTGGAGAATGTGGCCGCGATCTGTGTATATCCAAACTTCGCACATGTGGCGAAAGAAGCACTCACTGCAGACGTAAAGATAGCCTGTGTATCTGGCGGCTTCCCAACATCCCAAACATTCGCCGAAGTGAAAGTTGCCGAAACGGCCCTGGCTGTCGCCGATGGAGCAGATGAAATTGATGTGGTGATAAACGTAGGCCTTTTCCTTGGTGAAGAATATGAGGAGATGTGCGAAGAACTAAGCGAGATAAAAGAAGCGTGTCGTCATGCTTCACTGAAGGTCATCCTGGAAACAGGTGCTTTGAATACGGTTCAACAGATTCACAATGCCGCCATTCTCTCTCTCTATTCCGGGGCCGACTTTTTAAAAACATCCACGGGCAAAGGGTATCCGGGAGCTACGCTGGAAGCTGCCTATGTAATGTGTCACGCCATAAAATCGTATTATGGTAAAACAGGTAGGAAAGTTGGACTGAAGGTATCGGGCGGCATCTCTACTACCGTCGACGCAGTAAAGTATTACACACTCGTCAAAGAGCTGCTGGGAGAAGAATGGTGTAACCCTACCCTATTCAGGATAGGTGCAAGCCGGCTTGCTGGCAACTTACTATCAGAAATAAAAACTACCTAATTTATTAGGAAAAAAAGAAAAACAACGAGTGCTAAAATGAAGAAAAAATTAATTGTCCTCGCTGCAGCCTTTGGTTTACTATCGATTAATCATTCTCAGGCACAAGAGAGCAGAATGACATCAAACTTACGTACACTTCCTTACTGGCAGGATGTGAATGTTGTCCAGGTGAATAAGGAATACCCCCGGACGCAGTTTATGACCTACGACAACAAACAGGAGGCATTGCAAACGCGATTTGAACAGAGTAAGTATTATCTTTCACTGAACGGAACATGGAAGTTTTATTTCGTGGAGGGATACAAAGATCTTCCCGAAAATATTACGGACTCAACGGTATCATTTTCGGAATGGAAAGATATCAAAGTGCCCGGAAACTGGGAAATGCAGGGATTTGGAACTGCAATATACGTAAATCATCCCTATGAATTTGTAGAGCGTGATCCAAAAACCCGATTTCCAAAGATGGCCCCACCCTATCTTCCGGAACAAAATCCGGTAGGCGTATACCGTCGTGAAATCGATATCCCCGAGGATTGGACCGATCGCGAGATATTTTTGAGCATCGACGGTGCCAAATCGGGGGTTTATGTATATATTAACGGTAAAGAGGTAGGCTATAGCGAAGATTCAAAAACCACAGCCGAATTTCGCATCAACAAGTACGTAACACCAGGCAAAAATTCGCTTGTCTTGAAAATATTCCGATGGAGTACAGGCTCTTACCTCGAAAGCCAGGATTTCTGGCGCATAAGTGGCATTGAGCGGGATGTATTCCTTTGGTCACAGCCCAAGACCTCGCTGCGTGATTTCAGGATCAAATCCACCCTCGACGACAACTACCAAAACGGCATCTTCTCATTGGAAACAACCGTTGCAAATTATCATTCCGGTGTCTCGGTGGCGCAGGTGGCCTATGAACTGTTGGATCCATCGGGTAGAACCGTGGCATCGGGTATACAACCGGTCAGCATTCATGGGAACGGAGAAAACAGCGTACGTTTTCGTGCGGTTTTGCCGGACGTGGCAACCTGGACGTCTGAACATCCCAATCTGTACAAACTACTGATAACGGTCATCAAAGAGGGCGACACGCAAGGTGAAGTAGTTCCTTACGCAGTCGGCTTCCGCCGTTTTGAGATAAAACCTGTAACAGCAGGCGACAGGACCGACCGGTTATTCCTGGTGAACGGACAACCCATCAAGTTGAAAGGAGTGAATATTCACGAAACTAACCCAAAGACAGGACATTACGTTACCGAAGAACTGATGCGAAAAGACTTTGAGTTGATGAAGCAACACAACATTAACACCGTACGGTTAGCACATTATCCCCAGTCGCGCAGGTTCTATGAGTTGTGCAGCGAATATGGGTTGTATGTATACGACGAGGCAAACATCGAATCTCACGGTATGTATTACGGCCAGGAGTCACTAGCGAAACACCCCGAGTGGGAACAGACCCACATGGACCGTACAGTGAATATGTTCGAAAGAAACAAGAATCATCCATCGGTCACAATATGGTCACTGGGAAATGAAGCCGGTAACGGAATTAACTTCTTTCACACCTATAAGTTTCTGAAAGATCAGGAGCGCGATTTGATGCATCGTCCCGTCAATTACGAACGTGCTCTGTGGGATTTCAATACAGACATCTACGTTCCTCAATATCCAAGTGCCGCCTGGCTGGAAGAAATTGGCAAAAAAGGAAGTGACCGACCAGTGATTCCTTCGGAATACTCTCACGCAATGGGCAACTCCAATGGGAATCTCGATCTCCAGTGGGAGGCAATTTACAAATATCCGAACCTTCAGGGTGCATACATCTGGGATTGGGTAGATCAGGGCATGGAGGCCATCGATGAAAATGGACGGCATTATTACAAATATGGAGGAGACTACGGCACCGACATGCCGAGCGACGGCAACTTCCTTTGCAACGGATTGGTGAATCCCGACCGTACTCCCCACCCTGCCCTGGCTGAAGTAAAATACACACACCAGAATTTTGCATTCGAAGCTGTGGATCCGGCGAAAGGTACTTTCCGGGTTATCAACCGTCAATATTTCTCCAATACAAACGATTACTCCTTCAGGTACCGGATCACGGAAAATGGAGAGATCGTTGCAACAGGAACGCTGGATGTGGCTCTTTTGCCCCAACAATCGGACATAATGACCATTCCGCTCGGCAATGTAACGCCAGGAGCAGGCAAAGAGTACTTTGTGAATTTTGAAGTAATTCAAGAAACAACTACTCCGCTTATTCCTGCCGGGCACGTGGTGGCAATAGAACAATTTGCCCTTCCATTTGGCGAACCCAAACCTGTTTTTGTACAGACCGGCAACAATCCACCTCTCCAATTAACAGAAGCAGGAAATAATGTTGTAGTAAAATCTTCAAAAGTTCGTTTTGTTTTTGACAGGAAGAGCGGGCTGGTGACCTCTTACAAAGTGAATGGAACGGAATACTTTGAAGAAGGTTTCGGCATCCAGCCCAATTTCTGGCGTGCGCCTAACGATAACGACTATGGGAACGGGGCTCCCAACCGATTGCAGATATGGAAACAATCGAGTAAAAACTTCAAAGTGACCGATGTGAAGACTTCAACCGATGGAAATAACCAGGTGATGGAAATCACGTACCTCCTGGCTGCAGGAAATCTTTACAAGGTTCAATACACCCTTCATCCTTCGGGTATATTGAATGTGGATGTAACGTTCCTGTCGACCGATATGCAGGAAAAGCAGATTAGCGCCTCCGAGGCCACCCTGACAGCTACGTTTTCTCCGGAGGTAACTGCCGTGCGCAAGGTATCTTCAACCTTGACAGTACCACGTATCGGAGTACGTTTCCGTTTGCCGATGGCAATGAACAAAATTACCTATTATGGTCGAGGTCCCGGCGAGAATTATATAGACAGAGCCTCCGGCTCAAAAGTAGGTGTCTATCAGACCACAGCCGAAGATATGTACTTTCCTTATGTACGTCCTCAGGAGAACGGCCACAGAACGGATACCCGCTGGGTGGCACTCACAAACAACGAAAAAGGGCTTCTGGTCGTAGCGGATGGCACCATTGGCTTCAATGCACTGCGTAACAGCGTGGAAGATTTCGATTCGGAAGAATCCACACACCGCCCTTACCAATGGAACAATTTTAGCAGCGAAGAGATCGCTGCACGTTCCGAGAATGAGGCCAAAAACAACCGTCCGCGGCAGACACACATAAACGACATCACCCCACGCAATTTTGTAGAGGTCTGTATCGATATGAAACAACAGGGGGTAGCCGGATACAATAGCTGGGGTGCACGTCCCCTACCCGCTTACACACTGCCAGCCAACAGAAACTATGAATGGGGATTTACATTGATTCCGGTCAGCAATAACGCTGAGATCACTGAAAAAGCCGGCTGGAAGTACTGATTGACCAGCAGTGATATTCTATCATCCACACATTATGGGAAGGCGGACTTTGCGGTTCGCCTTCTTTGTTGTTTTACAACTTCCTTGTTTCGTAAATGTAAGGGACAGCAGGGTATCGGTTACCATCATGCAGGATGGAACACTGCAGAATTATACCTTCCAATTAAAGGAAACCAATAGAGTATAGAGTGTCTGGTAGGTAAAAAAGAATTCAGCTTACCAGATGAACATCAATGCAGTCAAAGTTGTTTCATAGATGAGAAAAATCAAGAGACAATATGTGTCATTATGTCTGATTTTGGCAAATTTCGGGAGTTTTTCAGCGATATATCAAGTCATTTTGTCATTTTTCCGGGAGTTTTCTTCATTTTTATCCGTCGGCATGTATTTTGTGCTTTTGGAGTGTAAGCAAACAAATAAACAAAAAGAAAGGATTAAAATTATGGCTATCATTAGACGAACAAACAACTGGCTGCCGAGTGTCTTCAATGATTTCTTCGGCAATGAATGGATGGAAAACAGCAACAAATCTGTGCCTGCAATTAACATTCAGCAAAATGATCACGGGTTTACGGTAGAAGTAGCTGCACCCGGAATGACCAAGGAAGATTGCAATGTTCGGTTGGATGAGGCAAACAACCTCGTCATCGAATTCGAGAAAAAAAGTCAGACAGAAGAGAAAGACAAAGGTTCTTATCTGAGACGTGAATTTTCCTATACGCAGTTTCAAAGAAGAATGATTCTTCCTGACAACATTGAAAAGGAAAAAATTACGGCAAAAGTCGAAAACGGCGTATTGACAGTTGATATTCCTACAGTCAGTGAAGAAAAGAAGCCGAATTCCAGAATGATTGAAATTCAGTAAACAGGTAAAAGACCAATTAATTGAATGAGGGTGTATCACAAAGGTGATTTCACCCTCTTTTTATTCGGATATCTATCTGAGAACATATCCCAATATTCATTTCTCAGGAGGTTAAATTTTATTTTGAGACAGCCTCATTTTTTTAATAGGCGCGTTCTCTCAGATAAACAAGAAAAAGACGCATAAGCGATTTAATGTTGTTATCGAATGTAAAATCCGCGATAATCTTTTCCGCTTCGTCGAGAAACTCATCCATTCTTCTATATGCATGCTCCACTCCACGATTATTTCTTGCGAACATGAGCAGTTTTGTGATATTATCTTCGGTGTAATCGCGCGATGTAATGATACCTATCATCTCTTTACTTAGATCCTGCGGTGCATTTTTTAACGCATAAATCAGGGGAAGTGTAATCTTCCCCTCCCGTATATCGTTGCCGGTAGGTTTTCCAATGTCGGTTTGGTAATAGTCGAAGATGTCGTCTCTGATTTGGAAACAGATTCCAAGAAGCCCACCCAGTTCTCTGAATCTTTCAATCGTTTCGATCCCTGCTCCACCGGTAATAGCCCCGATGGTAATACTCGCACGCATGAGCGACGCAGTTTTTTTGTCGATGACATCAAAATAAGCATCCTCGTCAATGATGACATCGCTGGCAAGAGAATATTGATCCAGTTCTCCCTCGGAAAGATTTTGTCCCAGTTCCGAAATGATGCTGACAATACCGAGATCTCTTGTTTTCACACTCTCCATCAATGCAGTGGACAAAAGATAATCACCGATCAGCACAGCTTTGGTATTATCAAATACGGCGTTCACGGATTTTTTACCTCTTCGCATATCCGACTTGTCGATTACATCGTCGTGTATCAGTGTAGCCGTATGCAAGAGTTCAACTGTCACCGCACCGTGATAGGTTTCCGGGATAATGCGTCCGCAAGCCTTGGCTGTTAAAAGCACCAGTATGGGTCTCAGTCGTTTTCCGTTCGAGTTAAACACATGGCTGATCATCTCCGCTACACGCGGATTGTCACTTTTGAGCGACTGGCGGAAATAATCTTCGAAAAGAAGGAGCTCTTCCCGAAGAAAATCTTTTATTATCTGACTTTGATCCATTACACCTGCTTAATAACTTACAAAAGTAAAAATAATTCTCCTGTTCGCAACAAATATTCGTAACTTTACAGTTTCAAAATTAATTTTTTGAAAACGTGGTGAAACGAGCACGAACATTATAACGTACTAACTGATGACTAAAAATAAACTTTTCCTCCTCGACGCATACGCCCTCATTTACAGATCGTATTACGCTTTTATCAAAAATCCGCGCATAGACTCGAAAGGAAGAAATACCTCGGCTATTTTCGGCTTTGTAAATACGCTGGAAGAGGTGCTGCGAAAAGAGGATCCCACCCACATAGCGGTCGCTTTTGATCCTCCGGGTCCCACCTTTCGTCATACAGCTTACGAAGAATATAAGGCACAGCGTGAGGCTACACCGGAAGTAATTAAATTATCTGTTCCCATCATCAAGGATATCATCAGTGCCTACAACATTCCGGTGCTGGAAGTACCCGGTTACGAAGCGGATGATGTGATCGGCACAATCGCCAAACGGGCGGACAAGGATCGCTTTGACGTGTACATGATGACACCCGACAAGGATTACGGACAACTAACTGAATCTCATATCTTTATATACAAACCAAAATACGGAAGCAATGATTTTGACGTACTGGATGACAAAAAAGTAACGGAAAAGTACCAGATTGATCATCCGTGTCAGATGATCGATTTATTGGGATTAATGGGTGATTCTTCCGATAACATCCCCGGCTGCCCCGGTGTGGGAGAAAAAACTGCTGTAAAACTGCTGCGGGAGTTCGACTCGATAGAAAATCTGCTTAAAAATAGCCATCAGCTAAAAGGGGCTTTAAAGGCCAAAATAGAAGAAAATAGCGACCAGATACGTTTCTCCAAATTTCTGGCTACCATCAAGACAGACGTGCCCATTGAGGTGTCGGAGGACGATTTTATCCGGAAAGAGATAGACGAAGGTGCCATAAAAGAACTCTTCGAGGAACTCGAATTTCGTGCCCTTCTCAACCGGGTATTGAAGCAGGATCCGGTGAAAACAGCACCGAAAGGTCCGTTACAGGGTGATTTGTTTTCCCTGTTCGATTTGCCGGAAACAAAGAATTCAGACGAATCGCCGACAGCTATCTCTCCCGAAATGCCGGCCGACTTCACCAATATCCACACCACCCCGCATCAATACACGATGGTTGAGACTGAAGATGAGATGGCCACATTGAGCAGGATGTTGTGCCAACAACAATCGGTCTGTTTCGACACCGAAACTACAGGCGTAGACCCATTGCTGAGTGAACTGGTGGGACTTTCTTTTGCATTTAAAGAAGGTGAAGCCTATTATGTACCCATCTCTGCGGATCGAGCGGAAGCTCAACGACAGGTCGATATTTTTCGTCCCTTTTTCGAGAGCGAAAACATAGAAAAAGTAGGGCAAAACATCAAATACGACATCCTTGAACTGCGGAATTATGACATTCGGGTGCGGGGATCACTTTTTGATACCATGATCGCGCACTATCTGATCAACCCTGAAATTCGTCACGGCATGGACTACATGGCCGAGATCTATTTGAAATATAAAACAATACACATTGAAGAGTTGATTGGTGCCAAGGGGAAAAATCAAGGAAATATGCGCGACGTTGACCCGGCGATCGTCACCGACTATGCCGCAGAGGATGCCGACATCACGCTTAAACTGAAGCACAGGCTGGAAAAAGAGATTCACGCGAACGGACTCGATCATCTTTTGTACAGCGTGGAATTTCCGCTTATTTATGTGCTGGCAGATATGGAATGGACAGGAGTGCGTCTGGATCTGGAGGCTATAAACGATCTTTCAAAGCAATATACCGGCGAACTGGAATTGATTGAGAAAGAGATCACGGAGATGGCGGGTATTGAATTTAACATTAACTCCCCAAAACAGATAGGCGAAGTACTGTTCGACAGAATGAAGATCACGGATAAACCGAAAAAAACCAAGACGGGACAGTACAAAACCAGCGAGGAGGAACTGGAAAAAATTCGATCCAAACATCCTATAATTGGTAAAATACTGGAACAAAGGGGACTAAAAAAAATATTGAGCACTTACGTGGACGCTTTCCCGCTGCTAATCCATTCACGTACCGGTAAAATCCACACATCGTTCAACCAGACCGTGGCAGCAACGGGACGTTTGAGCAGTACGAACCCGAATCTGCAGAACATCCCCATACGCGACGAACGTGGCAAGGAGATGCGTAAGGTATTCATTCCCGATGAGGATTGTTTGTTTGTCTCCTCAGACTATTCACAAATTGAACTGCGCATCATGGCCCACCTAAGCGGAGACCATAATATGGTGGAAGCGTTCAATAAAGGGCTGGATATCCACGCTGCCACAGCCTCAAAAATTTTTAAAGTCCCTCTGGAAGAAGTAACAGGAGATATGCGGAGAAAGGCAAAAACGGCCAATTTTGGTATTATTTATGGAATCACTCCCTTTGGATTATCGGAAAGGCTGACTATCTCCCGCACTGAAGCCAAAGACCTGATTGACGAATATTTTGCCACATTCCCCGATGTGAAACGCTATATGGATGAAAGCATTGCAAGGGCGCGCACTCAAGGATATGTCGAGACAATATTCGGAAGAAAACGTTATCTGCCGGATATTAATTCCCGTAATGCTACCGTGCGTGGATACGCGGAACGCAATGCCATTAACGCCCCCATTCAGGGAAGTGCGGCGGATATTATCAAGGTGGCCATGGTGCGAATTTTCGAGCGGCTGGAAAAAGAGAAGATGCGTTCGAGAATGATCCTCCAGGTACACGACGAACTCAACTTCAACGTTATCCCCGATGAACTGCCGAGACTGAGGCAAATAGTGACAGAGGAGATGGAACATGCCTTTCGTCTGCAAGTTCCTTTAAAAACGGATCTGGGAGTAGGAGAAAACTGGCTGGTGGCTCATTAACACAAAAGTCATGCTCGACGGATTGGCAGATTACGGATACTGGGGGTTGCTGTTGGCTTCTTTTCTTGCAGCAACCATACTTCCTTTCAGCTCCGAAGTAGTTTTTGCGGCGTTGATAGCAGCAGGAATGGATCTGTGGACCAGCATTATCTATGCTACGGTCGGGAATGCTATGGGAGGTGCTACCTGCTACTACCTGGGAAGATTGGGTAAAACACAATGGCTGGAAAGATGGTTCAAGATAAAGCCCGAAAAAATTGGTAAAACCATCCAGTGGCTGCACGGGAAAGGCGCCATGATGGGGTTTTTCGGTTTTATGCCAGCTGTTGGAGATGCAATGATCGTGGCACTTGGATTTATGCGAGCCAATGTCTCGGTCGTGATGATCTCAATGACCATGGGCAAGTTTTTGCGCTATCTGCTCATCGGTTTTGGCACAGACAGGATTCTTTCCTGGTTCTGACTAGTGTCAGGCTTCAGTCATCCCGTTTAGTTCTTGATTCAAATATAAATTGACATGACAATACTTTTTAACGAAATAGTTTACGGACCTGTTCACAGCAGAAGAATGGGAACGTCGTTAGGAGTAAACCTGTTACCCTACGACGGCAAACTCTGTTCGTTTGATTGCATCTACTGCGAATGCGGTTTCAATAAAGACTTTCGTACAAAAACGAAACTACCCGACAGGGAACTTGTAAAAGCTGCTTTGGAAGATAGGCTGAAGTCGCTTCGTGAAGAGGAGGCTAAACTCGATGTGATCACATTTGCCGGAAACGGCGAGCCTACCCTGCATCCTGAATTTGATAAAATCATTGATGATAGCATTGCATTGCGGAATCGCTACTATCCTCATACAGGAATAAGCGTACTTTCCAACGGCATGCATTTGTCGAAAAAAACAGTTTTCAATGCACTCCAAAAGGTCGATCATCCCATCTTAAAACTTGATTCGGCCTTCGACGAAACTGTCAGGATAATCGATCGTCCCAATACCCCCACCTATGGAGTAGCAAGACAGGTGGCACGCTATAAACAATTTCAGGGCAATTTTATTCTCCAGACCATGTTTTTAAAAGGCACTTTCGAAGGGAAGATAATCGACAACACCACAGAAGAAGAGATTTTTGCATGGTTAGAGCTTATTAGAGAGCTCAAGCCGCGTGAAGTGATGATCTATACTATTGATCGGGAAACACCCGCAAAAGGGCTTCAAAAAGCCTCTGCTGAAGTCCTCAAAAAAATAGCCGAACAGGTAGAGGAACTGGGGATTAAAACCAATGTAGCTCTGTAAAGATCAGACATTAAAACGAAAGTGGATGATATCACCATCCTGCACCACATATTCCTTGCCTTCCACATTCATTTTACCAGCTTCCTTGACAGCACTTTCAGAACCGTAGGTGATGTAATCATCGTATTTAATGACCTCGGCACGAATAAATCCTTTCTCAAAGTCCGTATGGATTACACCGGCACATTGTGGGGCTTTCCATCCTTTCTGAAATGTCCAAGCACGTACTTCCTGTACTCCAGCGGTAATAAATGTTTGCAGGTCAAGCAACCTGTAGGCCGATTTGATGAGTCGGTTGACACCGGATTCTTCCAACCCAATTTCGTTCAGAAACATTTGCCTTTCTTCGTAGGTTTCAAATTCCGCTATTTCTGATTCAATTTTGGCAGCCACTACCAGAATTTGCGCGTTTTCGTTTTTCACCGCTTCGCGCACTGCTTCCACATACCTGTTTCCACTCACTGCACTGGCTTCGTCTACATTGCAGACATACAATACCGGTTTGGAAGTAAGTAGAAAAAGTCCCTGGGCAGCCTTCGTTTCATCTTTGGTATCGAAAGTCACTGTCCGTGCCGATTCTCCACGCAACAAGGCAGCGCGTATTTTTGAATAAACTTCAAAAGCGAGCTTGGCATCTTTGTCGCCCCCCGTCTTTGCCTGCTTCTCCACCCTATTGATGCGCGCTTCAATCGTCTCCAGATCTTTCAGCTGCAGTTCGGCATCAATAATCTCCTTGTCCCGCACCGGATCAACCAGTCCGTCTACGTGCGTCACATTCTCGTCGTCGAAACAACGCAATACATGCAGAATTGCATCTGTTTCCCGAATATTGGCCAGAAACTTATTCCCCAAACCTTCTCCTTTGCTCGCTCCCTTCACCAATCCCGCAATATCTACTATCTCTACAGTAGTAGGCAAAATTCTCTGTGGATGAATAAGTTCAGCCAATTTATTAAGCCTATCATCCGGAACCGTAATCACACCCACATTGGGTTCGATAGTACAGAATGGAAAATTTGCCGCCTGCGCTTTCGCATTCGACAAACAATTGAAAAGGGTTGATTTCCCTACGTTGGGAAGCCCCACAATACCACATTGAAGCGCCATTTTTTTCGATTTTTAAAGACGCTCACTCCAATGAAACCAGTAAAGAATCAGCAGAAGAGAGCCATACATTTTTTGCGGGTGCAAAGGTACAAAAAAGGGATCAGTTTATCAATTCTCTGGAATGGTTGACAAAACAGAGTCCATATAACGATCACAGACCGTGACGTGCGGAAATCTCCAGCATCCGTTCAATTGGCTTCACAGCTTTTAACCTGATCCTTTCTTCAATAAAAATCTCGGGTGTTTCATTTTTGAGAGAGAGATACAGTTTCTCTAACGTATTCATTTTCATATAAAAACACTCATTACACGCACAGGTGGAATCTTCAGGAGGAGCCGGGATAAACTCTTTTTCCGGATTTTCTTTTTGCATCTGATGCAATATGCCTGCTTCAGTAGCCACAATAAACTGTTTTTTATCGGAAAGGGTCGCAAATTTAAGAATGGAAGAGGTTGACCCTACGTGATCGGCCATTTCCAAAAGATATTTTGGACATTCGGGGTGAGCCAGCAATAACGCTTCAGGATGTTCTTTTTTGAGATCCATAATTTTCTCCAGCGAAAACTGTGCGTGTACATGACAAACACCGTCCCACAACAACATATTTCTTCCGGTGAGTTTGTTGATATAATCACCCAGATTTTTATCAGGACCAAAAATTATTTTTTCATCTGCCGGAAGCGATTCAACCACCTGTTTCGCATTGGTAGAGGTGACAACGATATCGGTCAATGCCTTTACGGCTGCCGTCGTATTCACATAGGAAATAACCGTATGGCCTGGATGATCATGCACAAATTTCTCAAACTCATCAGCCGGACAACTCTCTGCCAAAGAACAACCGGCCATCAGATCCGGAATAAATACCCGCTTTTCCGGACTTAATATTTTTGCGGTCTCACCCATAAAATGCACGCCACACAACACAATGATGTCGGCAGTGGTCTTCGCAGCCCACTGGGCCAATGCCAGACTATCTCCCACAAAATCGGCAATATCCTGGATATCAGATTCCTGGTAATAATGCGCCAGAATAATGGCGTTTTTCTCTTTTTTCAGGAGTGCTATATTTTGAATGATTTCTGCTTTTGTCATAACCTAATTATTATATATATAGTTTTAAAAATAAAAAAGAAGTATGATGATGATGATAGCCTGTTGAAACTGTCAATCAGTTTTATTCAAAAAATTTGGAAGTCACGTTTTCAAATTATGAAAGCAAGTTATCGTCAAATAATCACGGCTTTAATTATTTTCTTTATACTGATATTCAACCGTATAAGAAAAGTTATCGAAAGCTGTTGATAAAAAGCAAAGTTAATAATTAATTTCTTTTCCATTGCTGTCCTCTTGTTGAAAAGAGGTGGAAACATTGCTGTAAAAAAAGCGTAACAAATTTGTAATTATGCAAAATGTTTTTATCGGAAAATTGATTTTAAATAAAAAAATGAAATTATGAATTTCTTTCTACAATTCTTTCACAAGTTATCAACAAAAGTCTCTTTCAGGCAAAAATATCCCAAGTAACTTAAAAATAAAGTATTAAAAAGAAAGACGAATAATTATATATTGTTAATACTCTTTTTTTTACTTTCTTTTTAGAACAAAGTTTTTATACTTTTGTTTCTAATATAAGTAAGGTGAAGAAACTATATTCCATACTATTTGTCTGCTTGCTGATTATTCTGACACACTCATGTATGTCGACAGTAAAGATAACGTCCGTGGTAGAGAAAGACAGGGAAGGGGATTTTCTGCTTAAGTGGGAAGTAAGTCCCGATCAGGAGGGCAACATTGATATCTACTCTTCTCTTACTGACAGTTCCCTGACAAGTTTTACGCCGGTTGCAACTACCAGGATTACGGATCAGGTGCTTAAAGTGAATCCTACCGGTTCCGGCTTGCGGGAATATTTTATTCTTCGTACTGCCGGCGTTCACTCCGGTGTAGTGGCCAACAGGGTTATCGACATGAATAACATCAAGAACTTTCGTGACATCGGCGGATATTATACCACCGATAACCGGCAAATGAAGTGGGGTGTTATCTATCGTTCGGGCAATCTTAGCAACGCCACCCTCTACGATCAGGAACGCATCCGGAGGTTGAAAATAAAGACGGTGATCGATTTTCGTTCGGAGAGAACAGCCGGAAAATATCCCATCCTCCTTCACCCTTCAATCAGAAAAATAGCTTTGCCGCTGGCGCCCATGGATGCAGGCAAACTTGATGAACAGATGAAAGACGAACATTTCGACCGGAGCGATGCCATTCGTTACGTGCAGGAAGAATATGTCAATCTGGTAGAGAATCACAAAACTCAGTTTGCCGAAATGTTCGATCTGCTTGCCAACGACAGCAATTACCCTGTTCTGTTGTCCGGTTCATTGGGAAAAGATGGGGTTGGAATAGCTACCTATTTGATTTTGTATGCCATCGGGATACCCCAAGGCATTCTGGAGCAGGATTATATGCTTTCCAATCAGCATATTGATCCTGCAAAAGCAGAGATAGATGCCAGAACTCTCTCCGAGTCGATGCAGGAAGCTGTCACAGCCATGTTATCCGTCAACAGGGCTTACCTTAATTATGCCGTAGACCATATCAAACTAAAATATGGATCGTTGGATAATTATCTGGAGAAGGAACTCAGGGTAACCATCGGCAAAAGAAATTTACTCAGGAAATATCTTCTATACCAGTTCTGATTTATTTTTCTTCGTTAACCCGGTCACGTTCTAATTATCCAATTTATTTTCATACCTTTGCACCCGATTTTAAAAAGGGATGATTAAAAAAGTCTTCTGAAAAAGAGGTTATCATCAAAAAACATCGTCCCAAAATCACAGATTGTCATTGAATTTTCTCTCATCTTTATGAAGTCGGTTATGTGGAGTAAGGAGAAAGATCAATACTCACACATTAATAATTTATAAAAATGAGTACATTTCAAGAACTGGGTGTGATGCCCGAAATTCAGCAAGCGATTACTGAACTGGGATTTGAACAACCCATGCCGGTACAAACGGAGGTAATCCCCCAATTGCTGGCCAACACGCGCGACATCATCGCACTTGCCCAAACAGGAACCGGAAAGACAGCCGCTTTCGGAATTCCCATCATTCAGAAAACAGATGTAAAACATCTTTCGCCGCAGACACTAATCCTGTGTCCTACCAGAGAACTATGTCTGCAGATTGCCGGTGATCTGACCGACTATTCTACCTATGTGAAAGATATTAAAATTCTTCCTGTTTACGGAGGATCGAGCATTGAAAGTCAGATACGAACATTGAAAAGAGGGGTGCACATCATTGTGGCTACCCCGGGAAGGCTTATCGACTTGATTAAGCGTAAAACAGTATCTCTCAGCAACGTGCACACCATGGTGCTGGACGAAGCAGATGAAATGCTGAACATGGGTTTCTCTGAGGACATTGATGAAATTCTTTCCTATCTGCCACAGGAACGGAGCATGTTGTTGTTTTCTGCCACGATGCCGAAGGAGATTGAAAAAATTACACGGAAGTATATGCAGGATCCGAAGGAGATCACCATTGGCCGGAAGAATGAAGGGGCACAAAGTGTGCGTCACATCTACTATATGGTGCATGCGAAAGACAAATATCTGGCATTGAAACGCATCGTGGATTACTATCCCAATATTTACGGCATTGTTTTCTGCCGTACGCGCAAAGAGACACAGGAAATTGCCGACAAGCTTTTGCAGGATGGGTACGATGCGGATTCGTTGCATGGCGACCTTTCCCAGGCACAGCGTGACTTTGTGATGGGTAAATACCGGAATCACAATCTCCAGTTGCTGGTAGCGACCGATGTCGCTGCCCGTGGGCTGGACGTGGACGACGTGACGCACATTGTCAATTTCGGACTGCCGGATGATTTTGAGATATACACACATCGTAGCGGAAGAACCGGCAGGGCTGGAAAAACAGGCACGTCAATATCCATTATCCATACCAAGGAGAAAGGAAAAGTAACACAGATAGAAAAACTGATCAACAAGAAATTTGAGAAAAGAGAAATTCCCAAAGGAGATGTGATTTGCGAGAAACAGTTGTTCAACTTTGTGGATAAAATTGAAAAGGTAAAAGTAAACGAAGCAGAGATCGAGCGTTTGCTGCCCTCTATTTTTCGTAAACTGGAATGGCTTGAGAAGGAGGATATTATTAAACGAATTGTTTCTCTTGAGTTTAACCGGCTGATTGAATATTATCAGCAGGCGGAAGAAATTGAAGAGCCGCAGGAATCCTCTCGCAGGAACAGAGAAGAATCCCGTGGTAAAAGAGGAGATAATAGGCAGGAGAATGGTGCCCGTAAGCCGGAAAAAGGATATGCACGACTCTTTATCAATGTCGGGAAGATGGATGGCGTGAATCCGGCATCACTCATGGGTTTTATCAACGACAATGTAAAGGGAAAGGTACCCATAGGGCGTATCGACCTGATGAAAAGCTTTTCCTTTTTTGAAGTACCGGAAGAGCTTGCAGGAAAAATAGTTAATACATTTCGTGGTATGTACATTGAAGACCGGAAACTGGTCGTGCAGTTGGCGCAGGAAGGTGAAAGGCCCGAGAAAGGGAAGAAGAAATTTTTCGGGAATGATTACGGGAATAAAAGTAAAAAGAAGAAATTCAGATATTAAAAAAAGGACGGGGCAGAGCACCCCGTTTTTTTATCGCCTTAAATCTTAACAGAAACGTAACCTAAGCGTAACCGGTCTGTAACATTTATAACAGACCTTTGTGCCGAAAATGAACTTAATATTAAATTTGTGGCGCATAAATTTATTTTGTCAAAATTGTCCGGTCTATTGTTCTTTATCTTTGCCTTTTCGCTTGCTGTTCAAGCTCAGACAGGCACAATCAGGGGTACAATCACGGACGCAAAAACCAATGAGCCGCTCATCGGTGCATCGGTATTGGTAGAAGGAACCACGAACGGAGCGGCGGCCGATTTAGACGGCAACTATGTTATCCAGAATGTACCGGCAGGAACATATTCACTCATTGCTTCGTATGTATCATACGAGTCTGCAACCATGACAGGTGTGGTTGTCCGGGGAGACCAGGATATTGTGGCAGACTTCCGGATGAATTCCGACGATATAAGCCTGGAGGAGGTGGAGGTGGTGGCGCGTGCCAATCGCGAAAGCGAGAACATCCTGCTGATGGAGCAACGCCAGGCGCTCGTAGCCACCCAGGCTGTGGGAGCCCGTGAATTGTCCCGGAAAGGAATTGGCGATGCGCAGGCGGCCGTAGCACAGGTATCCGGTATTTCACGCCAGGAGGGCGTAAAAAACGTGTTTGTACGCGGATTGGGCGACAGATATAACGTAACCCTGCTCAACGGCTTTCCGATACCCTCGGAAGACCCCGAATATAAAAATATTGCGCTGGACTTTTTCGGGACCGATGTGATTCAGAATATCGGTGTCAATAAAGTATTCAGCGGAAAAGATTATTCCGATGTTGGAGGTGCTATTATTGATATCGCTTCAAAGGAGCTGGTGGGAGAGCAGGAATTTAAAATTGATGTTTCTGCCGGATTGAACAGCGCAGCAACCGGCAGCGATTTTCTGCATCAGGACGGCACGAATTATTTTGGTTTTTCCAATAGAAAACAGCCGCTTGGCAACCTGTTTACTTTTCCTAACAGTCTTGATCCTGCAACGATTTCCATTCCGCTAAATCACAGCTACGGGCTCTCCGGAGGAAAGCTTTTCCGGCTTGGCGAAAACAACAATCCTCTTTCGTTTTATGTGGTAGCTTCGCACAGTACCGATTACTCCTATACCCGTGAAATTGTGCGTAACTCCATCACAAGCGGACTTATTTATCAGGATCAGGAAGGGAAAAAATATGCTAGGAATACCAACCAGCTGCTATTGGGTAATCTGAATTATATCCTGAACCGTAAACACAATCTGCAATATCATTTCATGCTAATCCACGCCAACAATCAGTACGTGGGGGAATACTCCGGCAAGCACGGCGAACGGCATCAGGACAGTGAAGACTATATGGGTTTTCATCGCAGGCAGCAAGCAAACGACAATATGCTTATTTCCAATCAATTGATCTCAGACTGGAAGTTATCTGATCAATTGGATCTGGAAATTGGTGTTTCCTACAATGCCATTACAGGTTCAGAGCCCGATAGACGCGAAAATTATCTCTCCAGAATGGCGGACGGATCCTATATTCTTACCGGAAGTAACCGTCAGAAGCGTTTCTTCTCCATCTTGAAGGAAAACGATGTCAACACAAAAGCAAATTTTACTTATAGACTTGACGATCGGTTTAACAGTGGCCATTCATCCTTGCAGTTCGGATATACGGGACGGTTGGTAAATGACAACTTCGAAGCGGTGGAATATAATTTTACGGCTGTGCCCGGCACCATTCCCATTGATCCGCTTCAACTGGACAATTTTTACAACGTTTCAAACCTCAAAGCCGGGCTTTTCGGTATGACCACAGGCGAAACAAATTCGTATAAGGTCGCCAAATTCATCCACTCCGGGTTTGCAGAAGGAACCTATCAGTTGTTCCCCAATGTAACCGGCAATATCGGTTTGCGCATGGATATTGCGGAAATGACGGTAAATCACCGTGTGCAGCATGTACAGCCGGGTGAGGAATCCATTCGGAAAAACTACTTTTTGCCCAGTTTGAATCTGAAATACGACCTGAACGATAAAAACAGTATTCGGGTGGGGGCAAGCAAATCCTATACGTTGCCTCAATCAAAAGAAATATCCCCGTATCAATATGTAAATATCTCTTTTTCAAGCCAGGGTAACCCCAATATAAAACCGTCCGACAATTACAACGTCGATCTGAAATGGGATTATTACATGAGTTCCGGTGAATTATTGACATTGACGGGCTTCTATAAGTATATTGTCAATCCCATCGGACGAGTCGACCAGGGTAATTCGGCCGGGCTGCTCACCTACGACAATATCAGCGACCATGCCGTTGTGGGGGGAATAGAGTTCGAGTTCAGGAAGAATCTCTTCAATCAGTTCAATACGCACTTTGAGAAGATGCACAGACTCTCCTTAGGGTTGAATGCATCCTATATTTATACGAATCTTACATTGGATATTCTCAATACAGAAGCCCGTAAGAGTGGCTTAGAGGGTGCATCGCCTTTCCTTACAAATCTGGATCTTTCCTATACTCACACAAAAAAAGAAAAGAGCTTTGTGGCCTCCATCATATTCAACTACTTCAGCAACCGTATACATACGGTGGGAGCCAAGGGTTTTAAGGATATCATGGAAGAAGGTGTTCCCACCCTCGATTTCGCTTCTTCCTACAGTTTTAACAACCATCTATCGTTGAAAATGAAGGCTCAGAACCTGCTGAATGCTTCCTACCGGCTGTCGAGACAAAGCAGCGTTTCCGACGAGAAGGTGATACTGAATGAATTCAAGAAAGGACAAAATTTCAGCTTGGGGGTAAGCTACGAATTTTAAACAATGATAAATTTTTGTAACACGATAATTTTTAATTTGACAAAAAATGAAAAAGATTATTTTTAGTTTCTTAATGTTCGCAGCAATGTTGGTACCTGTGGTGCTGACTTCCTGCGGTAAGGATGACAACAGTGGAACCGACCCGGTTGAGGACAACAAATTGTCCGGATCAATTAAGGATACAAGAACGCTTGATGAGAATGTGGAATATTTGTTAACAGGCCCGCTTCTCGTGGAGGAGGGTGGTGTGCTGAATATCCCGGCGGGAACAACCATCAGGGCACAGCAGGGGTTTTCAAACTATATCCTTGTTTTGCAGGGCGGTAAGATCAATGCAAGAGGAACTGCAGACAAACCTGTACGGATGATTGCCGACAAGGAAGATGCCGGACAAGGGTACTGGGGAGGATTAATTATCAACGGAAGGGCACCTTTGGCATCTCCCGGCGAGGTTGGAAGTACCGAAGTAAACTCTGCCTATGTGTACGGAGGTTCCAATGCAGCAGATAACTCCGGTGAATTATCCTATCTGATTCTGGGAAATACCGGTGCCCGTTCAAGCGCCGATGTTGAACATAACGGACTTACTCTGAACGGTGTGGGAAACGGAACCAAAATTAGTGATCTTTATATTTATGATGGTGCCGACGACGGCATCGAGTTTTTTGGTGGCTCCGTAAATGTAAGCAACCTGCTGGTTGTTAATTCGGACGACGATATGTTCGACTTCACTCAGGGATACAACGGAACATTGAAAAATGCATACGGTATCTGGGAGGCAGGCTACACTAGCGGTGAATCGGATCCACGCGGGATAGAAGCAGACGGTAACCTGGACGGCAATTATGTCGAACATCCCAATCAGTCTGATTTCAGGGTTGAAAACATGACCATCGACCTGAAATTAGCTGCGGTAAGTTTTGACGCTGCTGATAAACCTAAAAGGATGCAGGATGTCATCAAGATCCGCCGCGGTGCAAAAGCCACGGTCGTGAATGCGCTTGTAAAAGGTACCGGAACGGTGGAAGATTTGGTTGATCTTATGGATTCCAAGGGCGGAGCTGCTGCAGGTACCACCATCAGCATCACCAACTCGCTGATCAATGCTCCCCAACGTCTCACGAGCCCTGTGGCTGCTGCGGGGGTTACCATTGAAACCGGCAACACCGGATGCCCGGTAAATATATTTAACTGGACAGGATATAAATTCTAAGAGAAGCACCTATTGCACGACAGATAATAAGTACCCCGATGAATTATCGGGGTGCTTTTCTTTCGTTGCCGATCAATGGTATCCTTGTTCTAAATCCAATTAGTATGAAACGAGCATGCCAATTGTTACACCCAATAACATGATTATTGCGAGTTCCATACCACCACAAAGGAAAAATAAAATAATCGTATGAAAAAGAAGATATATGTAATGCTTGTTGCTATTTCTGTGGCCTTGTTTCTACCGGCACAGAAACTGCAGGAAAATCCGCAAATATACGAATCAGGTGGTATTTATTACCGTGACAAGGCCCAGACTGAGTTTTATACCGGAGATTACCGGGAGTATTACGACAATGGAACGCTGCGTTTGGAAATTCAGATCAGGGATGGTGTACCTGAGGGCACCTATGTGATTTATTTCGAAAACAGGAAACCCAAGGAGATTCGCTCATACAAGGAAGGAAAGTTGCACGGCTTGTGGAGGAGTTACGACATTTCGGGACAGCTGATTTCGGAAGCGGAATACAAGAACGACAAGAAACACGGAACCTGGCGCATCTGGGATGAGTTGGGTACACAGCGTTATGAGATGAGCTACTATGAAGGCAGAAAAACGGGAATCTGGAGAATGTGGGACGAGAAAGGAGGACTTGTCGACGAAAAAAGGTATTGATCCGCTTCCGGATGTCACAAAATCTTCACAAAATCTTCACAAAAACGTAACCACTTTATCGCGATTATGTTCCTACCTTTGTGGAGGTTAAACAACAAAAAAGATATACTTATGAGATCTGTTTTAGTTTTCGCTACATCTCTCTTGCTTTCTGTGACTGCTTTCGCAAACGCCGGCAACAATCATGGAGAAGAGACAACAGAAACCAAGTCCGTCGCTCTGGTTGAAAATGTGGAAGCGTTACAGCTGACTGGATCAGTGGTAGATGAGAAGAATAACGAGACCCTGGCCGGTGCAGCTATTGTGGTCGATGGGAAAAAATATTATTCCGATCTTGACGGTAAATTTACTATTACCGGTGTGAAGCCCGGAAAATATGCACTGCAGGTAGAATTAATTTCTTACGAACCTGTTTCCATGGAAGTTGATCTGGCAGGTAATCAAAATTTACACATCAGTTTGCTTCAAAAATAGGCTGCCATGACCAATAAATTACGCGGATGATGCACTGTTGAGTGTATCACCCGCGTTTTTCTTATATATACCCTGTAACTGTTTTTTGGAAGGCTTGATGCCCGGCTCGTCGTCGCAATCAGTTCAGCGTTGCATTCATCATCACTTTCTTTGTATCCCGTCCTGCTAAAGACTTTGCATACTGCTCCTTGAAGTTGCGGTGCGATTTCATCAGGTTGCTCGACTGAAGAGTGATGATTTTTGATTCGTTCACCAGGTTCAGAAAGAGAATGCTGCTTCGGGTGCTTGATTCATTTTCCTTGACTCTTTTTATCTGGCGTTTTGTCATTTTTGAGTTCAACTCAATGATGGTCTCCCGCATGGCAGTTACCTGATCGAAACGGCTGTAATCACCGTTTTTATCCATGATGGCATAACTTGCATAAACATCCGTTAAGTTTTTGAATATGATCTTCAGATCATCGATCTGCTCTTTTGAAAAGGCGGTGTGATTGTTGTCGATATAGCGGTAGGTTGATTCTGTAATTGCCTTCAGTGATTTTGTAATTTCGTAGGAATAATCTATCAGCTGCACATATTCCTGTTCGAGCTCCAGGGCGTTGATCTGTATGCTTTCCAGCGTGGGAACAACCTCATAATCCCGCTTATCCCTGAACTTTTCGTACAGTTCATTTGCTTCTGTCACGGCCTTTCTTGCCATTTTCCGGTTTTCATCCTCCAGTCCGTCCAGAACCCGCTTACAGATAGCCAATGTTTTGTTCATCAGCTCGCGTACCTCTTCGTTGCTGGAAGTAACCAGTTCTACTTCGCTGGAAAGTACCTGCTGATGTTGCAACTCCTTGGATTTCCGCTTTGTATGCAATCTGCCCGATTTGAACAGGATAAATGCCACCAGAGCCACCATGATGACGATGGCTATTTTACCACCCCACATCAAAAACAGCCCCACAGCCATCGATGCAATGAAGGCAACCAGCGCGGTAAGCAGCCAACCGGCAACGACGGTCAGTACTCCATTTATCCGGTAAACGGCACTTTCACGTCCCCAGGCCCTATCGGCCAGCGATGAGCCCATGGCCACCATGAAGGTCACATATGTCGTAGAAAGTGGCAACTTTAAAGATGTACCGAGAGAGATTAGCAGGGCTGAGATGGTAAGGTTAATCGAAGCGCGTATTAAATCGAAAGAAGCCTTATTCTCCAACTCTACCGGTTCGAACCGGCTTTCGATAAATTTTTTTACCGACCCCGGTGTGATTTTGCTCACTGACTTGCTGAGACTGAGGCTCCCCCTTACCAGCGAGCGGGACAATGTTGACGAGGAAAAACGCTCCACCCCCTCTCCCTTGCGGGCCAGGTTAACCTCTGTTTCTGTCACTGTACGCGATTTTTTAGAAAACCAGAGAGCCAGTACCATGATCACGCCAGCCCCCAGTAGCCAGCCGATGTTGGCGACTACCGGCTCTGCAAGCCTGCCCATATAGAGTGTCTCGACGTCGCCACCCGAAGCTGCGACACCTTGTGCAATTCGGAATGAATCGAAACCGGCCATAAATACTCCGATAAAATTTACCAGATCGTTGCCTGCAAAAGCCATTGCCAAAGCGGCAGTTCCCACCAGCACAATTACTTTTAAAATTTTTATGCGGAAGAGATGCTGCATCATGGCCATCAGCAAGCTCCATCCCAGAAAGGTATACAAGAGAGCAGTCCCCATGTTGTGTTCAAGATAGCTGAGCATATTTGTTGTGACCAGCACGCTGCCCTTAAGTCCTTTAAAAATTGCAAAATAGGTGATGGCAGTCAGTGCAATCCCTCCCCAAATAGCGCCGAGATATTTGAACGTCTTTCCGTAATTGAAGGAGAATATCAATCTGGAAACATACATGATGATGCTACCTGCTACAAAGGCAATGGCAATCGAGATAAATATCCCTCCGATAATAGCCAGTGCTTTACCGCTGTTGATGTAGTCCCCCAGATTTTCGCCGGATCCCGATGTCCACAACGTAAACAGCGCTACTGCCACAGCTGCACCCAAGAGTTCAAAGACGAGCGAGACGGTAGTGGAAGTAGGCAGTCCGAATGTATTGTAAAGGTCCAGCAACACTACGTCCGTCAGCATTACCGACAGGAACAACATCATGATAGCCGGAAAAGTGAATTTCTCGGGATAAAAGACGCCGCTTCGGGCAATCTCCATCATTCCGCTGGAAAACATGGAGCCTATCAGTACGCCCAGTGAGGCGACCGTAAATATTACCCAGAGAGGTGCTACCTTTGATCCGATGCTTGAATTAAGAAAGTTGACTGCGTCATTGGCTACGCCCACGACAAGGTCTAACGCCGCCAATCCTAGCAGTATAACGACAATAATTAAATAAATTGAATCCATTGGAAGTTGAATGACTTTTTCAATTGTGACAAGAACAATTATGAAGATTTTGAATTAAACGGAGTCAAAGTTATAAAATATAG